>Ga0272443_10000775_pt1 | contig 53617 bp, 22 predicted proteins | sample SSMAcet12_FD_193581 | JGI IMG/M metagenome (GOLD analysis project Ga0272443, IMG submission 193581) | Marine sediment archaeal communities from Little Sippewissett salt marsh, Falmouth, MA, United States - SSM-Acet-12 | ecosystem: Environmental > Aquatic > Marine > Wetlands > Sediment ... | reverse complement strand
ACAAGATGATACCAGAAGGTTTTATGTCTTTAGAGTCTATTGCGATGGCTAAGGAGAAGATGTCTTCCATGGAATTTAACATGGAATACAATACTATATTTCCTTCAGAATCTGGCGGGTTCTTTCCTGCGAATATTGTTGTTAATGCAATTGATTACTCACAGAAAGTTCGTTATGAGATAGTAGGGGATACCAATTCGGCTTATATACTTTTTGTGGATGCTGCCCGTACTAGCGATAACTGTAGTTTTGGGATAGCGAAGATACTTTCAACCACTGATTCCACTAGATTTGCCTGTGTATGTATGGAGGTTATTCAAGGTAGGAAATTTCAGGAGGCTGCAGCAAGAGTTAGGCAGGTATGTAGGCGCTTTAACATAGTAAGGATTGCTATGGATATTGGGGGCGGTGGTTTAGCTATTAAGGATTTACTTAACGATTCGGATAAATGTCCGGTAGGTGAAGAGCTTTTTTGGGATATGGATGATCCTAATTCTTTTTTAGATAAAGAAATGAAATTTCCAAAACCTGGTAAATTGATTATACACATGGTATCCTTTACACCTCAGTGGTTGTCAGAAGCCAACCATGGTTTATTGTCTTCTCTCGAACGTAAAGAGCTTGTATTTCCTACTCCGCTAGGTGTTGAGGACTTAGCTAATAAATCCGATAAACAGGTAGAGGAGTTGGAAAATGCTGAAGAAGAAATCCAACATGCAAAGGGTGAGATTATAAATATTGTAATGACAAAAACCCCTAAAGGGCTACCTCACTGGGATACTCCTTCTAACAAACAACGGAAGGACAGGTATTCAGCTGTATTGGGGCTTTGTCAGGAGTGTAAAGAATATATACGTCCAAATGTTGCTGACCAGGAAGTCCGAGTAGAGTTGCCGTCAGGGAATTGGGCAGGGAAGGGTACCAGCGGGGCATTATCCAAAGAGTTAGGGCTTGCCGGAGATATTTCTGATGCTGGTGTAAAGCAACGGATAGTTTCAGAGAGAAGGAAAAGTTTAATTACTAGTAAGAAGTTATCAGAGATTGCTAGTCTGAATTAAGGAGGCTTGTTGTGTCTAAAAATAATAAAGAAAATGATAATAAAGACGTTGGAGTAACTGTAGATGAGAAGAAAGGTGAAATAAAGGTAGAGCTTCCTTTTCTCGATAGGCATGAGCAGGCTAGATGGGATCGTGCTGAAGATTTTCATACTGAATATGGTGGGGGTAACTCTATATTTGGTAGTCGTGATTTCAACTCTATTAAAGCGAAGATTTCAAAAGCACAAGATTATTTTGTGAAGGATTCTTTAGTACGTAGGCTTATAGAGTTAATGGCTCAGTTTTCCTCTACTCCTGTTCAACTTAAGGGTCCACAGAAATATAAAGCTTTTTTTAAGCAATGGATGAGTGCTGCAGATGTTCATGGAGCTATAAAGAGAATTTTCAAACAACATTATCTTAGTGGTAACACGCATATAATAAAAAGCAGACTACCTTTTAAAGGTGATATTAAAGAAAATAAGAAATTGAAATTAGATATAAAGGGGTTTAAGCAGCAAGGTAATTTAAAAAACGATTATTCTAAATGGAAAAATGATTTAGCAAAAAGTATTCAGGAAGGGGAAGCTGTAGATACGGCAGCTCGTAAAATTCATTGGACTAATAAAATGTTACCTTACAGGTATACAGTTTTAAATCCGCTTCAAATTGAAAAGTATGGGGAGCCTACGTTTGGACTTGAGCAAGTTTTTTGGACCCCTAATAAAAAACTTCGTATAATGCTGGAGAAGAAAGATACGCAGGACCAGTTTGCTATGATTATAAACAGCTTACCCATAATGCTCACTCAACAGATTAAGGAAGGTGAATCCAGAGTTGAGTTGTATGGTGATTTTTACAATAGCATATGCAGGATGAAGGATGACTATGAGTCTTATGCTGAACCGTTGATGACTCCTATTTTTAATCATTTGTTTCGTAAGGATCAAATGAGGGAGGCAGATCTTAGGGTAGTTAAGGCAGTGATTAATAAAATTCTTTTGATTAGAGTTGGGGATAAAGATTACCCAGCCACAGCTAAACAGCTTCAAGCTATTTCTGCTATTTTTAAAAATCCTTCTGATATTTTAGAATTAATATGGAATCATGCTATTAATATTAGTTGGATAGACACTGATGATGAATTTTTAAACAAGGATAAGTATAAGCCTGTCAATGAAGATATCATGGAGGGTTTTGGGATAACCAAGATATTGGTTGGCAATACTGAGGAATTGAAAGGTGATGCTTGGATCAGTCTGAGAGGGTTAGTAGAAAATATTAGCGATGCCCAGGAGGATGTAGCTAAATGGCTCAAGGATGAGTTCGAGGAAATAGGCGATATATTTAAACTGGATAGTGTACCTGAACCTACTTTTACCACTGTAAATCTTGAAGATAAAGTAAATCTTTATAAGATTTATCAGAGTATGGTAGATAGAGGTATTATATCTAATCAGGTTTGTTGTGAGCTTATAGGAGAAGACTGGAGACGTAACTTTGATCACATTAAGAAAGAATCTAAGTTACGGGAGAAAGGGGTATTGCCGGTTATGGGCTCACCTGGTCAGATGCCTGCGAGTAAGAAGGAGGCAGCACCGGAAGCTCAGCCCGGCCAACCGGGTGAACAGAAACCTACAATTACTCCTTCTGAGATTAAAGGAGCGCAGGGCCGTCCCCCAGGGACACCAACTCCTATAAGTAATCGTACACCGCCTAGAAAAAAGAATGCTGCGGATATTGAAGATGGTAAAGAAGGTAATACATTTGAAGGTAATTTGACAACCTTGGCCAAGGATGCGGTACAGGGTTTATTTGAAAGGTTTAGAGATGAGGGAAAGACGGAAAATGAAGCTGTAAGTACAGTCACAGACTGTATGTCGGGGATTGTAGTTGCTGATGTGGCTGATTTTGATGCGGCTTCTTTTAAGATAAACGGGGGTCCGGATTTAACCGATGCCAGTGTTCGTAACTTGCTTGTAGATCTCAGAAATGGGGTTAGTTCTCGGATTTTTGAATATAAGAGAAAAAATCCTGGGAAAGAAGTGACATCAGATGATAAATTAGAGGCATTGGCGGAGACCTGGGCCGTCTGTATGGCTTCTCCTAATTAATAGTAGACAAGGTGGATATTATATAGTATAATAGTTGTAGAGACAATGTGGCGGAAAAACTACAATATGCAGGTTTTTATAATTAAAAAGGGGGTTTTATGCCTTTAGGCGATTATCCTAATTTCGCTGCTTGTGTTGCTGATCAAAAAAAGAAAGGTAAAAGCGAAAAAAGTGCTCAGAAGATTTGTGGATATCTTGAGCAGAAGTTGGCAAAAGGTGCAGAAGCCATAGATAAGATAGACCAGTTTCACAAGATTGTGGACGGGGCTGCTGTATGGAAGTCTTCTAGAAAAAATGATTTGCCGGATGCCGCTTTTGCTTATATTGAGCCTGGGGGGAAAAAGGATGACACTGGAAAAACTACCCCTCGTTCCAAACGGCATTTACCGCATCATACTTCTGCTGTTAAAAGCCCCACTGAGAACAGTACTGTGGATAAGTCTCATCTACGTAATGCTTTAGCTCGGGTTGATCAGACTAGTATACCTTCTTCTGCTAAGGCTACTGCGAGGGGACATTTAATAAGACATGCCCGTGCATTAGGTGTAGGGGATTACGATAAAAAAAAGAAAGAGAAGTAAGCTTTATAAAGGGGAGGGACTGTGACATCACCATTAAAACTTATCAATTCTATGGGACGTGAAAAGGATACGTTTCAAGTACCTATCCACTCTATAGACTATGCAAAGAGTGTGGACCAGGTTCCGTTTTTTTCAAAAAGGTCAAATGTACTCGCTCAGGCTTTGGGGCTTGAGAGGCAAGTTGATTTAGCATATGGCCGGGCTCTTTTTGTTTCCCAAGGTGGAAATAAGAACGGGTATTACTTCTCCCGTAATTTACTTCTTGCTAACTACAAATCTGTTTTACTTAAACCTATTAACATAGGTCACAACCAGGAATTTATTATAGGTGTGATTTATGATGTCTCTTTATCCAAGAAGAGAAACGCAGAGAGTAGTACTCCTGAGTTCGTTTCTATTGAGGATGAGAGTATAGAATTTGATTCAGAGAAAGGGATCTTCAGTATCAGGGGCTATACGGGGGAGCTTGATGTCTGGATTAATTTTGTTTTATATAAGGCCATTTATCCGGGAGTAGTAGAAACTCTAAAGGAAAATGTCTCAGGGAATATTGATGTTGATAAGTTTTTCATTTCGATGGAAATCTATTATAAAGACTTCATGTTTCTCTGGGATGAAGATGAGAATACTGCGTTTGACCGGACTATTGGCAATTCTTATTTAGACTCGTATATCGGCAGAACCGTAGAAGGAAAACGACTATACCGCATGTATACTGGACCTGTGACCTTTGGCGGTGGAGGTATCGTCGGTGATCCTGCCGAGGTAAGGGCAACAATCGCAGATGTTGCTCAACGAGACGTGGCTCACTCACATCGTTCCGTTGTTAAAGACGGAGATGTTTATAAAATTTGCGGTCCTACTGACACAGTAGGTTTAGACAAGGCTAAGGATAAGGTTAAAGATTCAAACTCATTAAATCCTAATAAGGAGGATCAGATGGAAATTGATGTTTCTAAGCTGACACAACAGATTTCCGATAATGTCCTCGCCCGGATGCAGCAGTTGCAAAAAGAGCAAAAACTCGATGAAGCTTCTGCTAAGATTCAAGCCCAGGCCGAGGAGATTTCGTCATTGACGAATAAGATCGAAGATCTGTCTGCTGCAGGTGATGATGCCGTCAATACATCGCAGGAAGCCTTAGACGAAGCCAAGACAAAGCTGGAAACAGCTGAAACTAAAATCGGGGAACTTGAAGACAAAATCAAGGACCTTGAGTCTAAACAGTTGTCAGAAGAGGACGTTAAGGATCTTGCGGAGTATCGTACCCGTAAAAAGGTAGAGGATCGGTTTGCTGATCTGGCGAAGCGCAAAATCACTGTTCCTGCCGACAAAAAAGAAGAAGTTTCTGAGAAGCTGAAAGGCCTTACAGATGACCAGTACACAGCGTATGCTGATGCCCTGGAGACTGTAGGTGGCTTTAAAGATGCTGCTTCTGACGGCGATGGCGATGACGACGAAGGCGGAGACGGAAACGGGGATGCCGGAGACGGAAAAGCTGACGGTGATGGTGCAGGCGGAGACTCTAAAAAGGACGACGCTGCTGCAGGATCTGACGCTTCTCGGAAAGCTGACAAAGTGCTTTCTGATGCAGCAAAAAAAGGTGCTCCTGACGCCAGTTTAAGTCAGGATAGTGCTGCGGATAATACCAAACGCGGCAACTACTTCAAATCGTTATCGGGTTTAACTAACAGGACAACAGAACGTCCTCGCGGTGCCTAATAACTGCTTGGTAAATTTTAATGTCGGAGGTTAATAACTATGGATACCCCAGTTGTTAATTATCGCAAAATTGAAAGGTACTCAAAGCAGTTTGAACCCATTTTCGGCGACTATATCAAGGAAGGCTTTTTCAAAATTCAAGCCAACGAGATAAAAGGTGCCGGATACGGGGACACAGATGAAGTCCCTGAGGGCGTCTGTGTTAAACTCGCAGTACCTGGAACCTCAAAGACTAAGAATGCTGTCTATATCACTTATGAAGAGGGAGACCTCGAGATTTGTGAAGCAGACGATTCCGAAGTTTATGGGGTCACTATTCAGAAAATCGTACCGGTAGGAAGTAACTTTCCTTATCTGCGGAAGCAGTTTCAGACTGCAGTATTCCGTGGTGAGTACGTCGGCATCGCTACCGGCCACTTTGTTGGTATCCTGATGGATATGACAGGGATTGGCACTACGGTTCCTGCTGTTAAAGATTTCCTTTATGTTGGGACTAAAGGTATCTTATCCCTTGCTGGAGAGAATGGCGTTGGCGGTTCTCCTTCTGGTAAGAAAATCGCGCAAGTTATAGGTCTTGATCGTCTGCCAATAGATCGGACCGACGGTTCTGTTCTCAGTGGTTCAACCCACCAGGAACTGACTGTAAAACTCAATCTGGTACAGATGGTCTAAGGAGGTAGCACATGAGACATGAATTACTTCTTAAGATGGAATCTGGCGAAGCTCTGAACGCTGAAGAGAAGAAAGAACTCTTCATTGAGATGAGTAAGAATACTTCTGAAGCTGAACAGCTGCGGAAGGATTTCGCAATAACCAGAGGTGAGTTACTTATGCCCGTCCTGCGACAGCAGTCCTTAATACGGCAGATATTTAAGGAAGTCAGTACTGGCGGACAGCAACTTGCGTTCCCGATTCGTTCCAAAAAGATCAAAGCTGCATGGTACATGCCTTCAATCTCCGGTACTCCCCAGAGAACCGCTGAGAGCGATGAGATCTATTTTCCGACATTCGTTATACGCGGCGGTGCACGCTGGTATCTCGATTGGCTGAAGACAGGTAACTACGCTCTTATCGAGGAACTGGAAAATGACGTGATGGATGAAATCGCGTACAAGGAGAACCTGGCGGGCTGGACCCTGATTAAAGCAGCTGAGAACTCCGGTGACATGCTGGTAATCGACAAGCTCAGTGCGGAAACCGGCTTTACAGTAAACGTGATGATCGAGATCATTACTAAGCTGGAAGAGCAGGAAGACCGACGCATGATAACCGACATTTATCTCTCACCTAAGAGGTATAACGAGATGCTCAAGTGGGCACAACTCGATGTATCTCAGCTGGATGACGGCACCCGCCGTGAGATATTTGTCGCGGGTCCGACCAAAGTTTCTTCAATCCTGAAGAACTGGGGTGTGGCCTTTCACAAAAGTTATGATGCAGCTTTTGTTGATGATACCAAGTGTTACTGTTTCGATGGAACACGCTTCGGTAAGATGCCTGTTGACATAACTTGGGAAACTATACATGATGACCAGGCCAAGATGACCTGGGAAGATGGCTGGATTGGTCGTGAACAGTTAGGCTTCGGTGTAACTGACATGCCAAGTTCTTGCGTCTATAAGTTCGTATAATTTCCTTTCAAAGATGGCTATTTAGTGAGTTACCCAACTGACTTACTTTACTGGGCGGTAGGATTTGTTTCTTACCGCCCAGTGGCCATTCATTAACTACAAGGAGAAGGTCATGGAAAATACAGTAAATACTGAAGGACAGGAAAAGGCAGTTGACGAAATGGAAAAGGACGCTAACAGTGTCTCTGATGAGATTTCTGAAGGTGTAGATAGTTCGTCGGAAGTTGCCGAGAATCAGGATAATGCCAGGGGAGAGGGGGAGATAACCGAAATTACTGACAGTGACGAGGAAGTACCTGGTAGAAAAGACACTAATGTCTTACCTAATGCTCTTCCAAAATTCAAGGATCTTATTTCAGAGCCTGCAGATCCAAAGAAACTTATTACCAAGAATGAGACCCAGATAGAAAAAGCTATTAAAGGGTATTACAATACTGGTAATCTGAAAGCTCTGCAGGATTTTATGAAACTTTATATGCACTTTCCGCGTAACCTAGTAAGGAAGGCGGAAGGTTTTATTGATATTCTGGTGCAGAAAAAACAAGTTGCCGAAGGGCACACTGGACCTGAATTAAAATTGATGACCGAAAATCAGCTTATGGCCGTAGGCAATAAGATTGGTTTGTTTTTTAACGGTCGGAAAAATAAAGACGAAATGATTAAAGCCATCCTGGAAATGCAGGATATTAGTGCGAGGAGACAAAAAGTTTAATGGCAGCTACTGTTGACACAGAATCCATTGAAAAAGAGGTACTTATACTCAGAGCTACAGGGGATGAGACCGTAAGTTTTCTTCAAAAATACCCTGTCCAGACTTTGGAGGATAGCTTTAGTCTTAAACTTTACCGACAAGCTTCCAGTACAAGTGATCCTGTTGAAATGCAAGTCAACTATGACTTTTTGCTTGATCACGAGAAGGGGCAGATAGATTATCTGGTAGAGCTTAACGAGGAAGAGCAGGTTTATATAGAAGAGTATGAATATGAGACTACATACTTTAAGTATTTAAGTTCTTTTAGATCTTCTATAGGTGATGATAATTTCGAAAACATTCGTTATACAACCAACACCTTAATCAGTTATTTCCATAAAGCTATTTTTGAGAAAATAGTTCCGATGTCTGACTGGGAGTTTACCCTGGATACTGATGTTAACAGAATCGAGGAGGATATTACTGATGTGCAGTTGGGGTTCATTGTAGACTTTGCTGCACTCATATTGCAAAGAGCTGAACTTAAGCAGGCCTTGCGGCGAGCTATTGTAATAGCTGATCGTTCTTCAAAGCTTGATACGACCAGGCATCTTAAAGTGCTTCAAGATCAGGTAATTCATGATGAAAAGGAATTGAAACGTCTATTCAACGAGTATCTAATTACCTCGCAAATTGCTGATGGGAGTTTAGTGCTGGCTATAAAGAGTTCAATAAAATCACGTAGTCTGTATTTATATGACAATGCTTATGTATTAGGCGGGTAAGCATGCCGGAGAAGTTGGTCGATGATAATGTGTTACGTCTTTACAAGGATGGTATGGCCAACATGCGTGAGACCCTTGGGCGTAAGATTTTGGTTTATTTGCCAGGCGCTGATCGTACTTGTCCTAATTGTTCATGGGATTCAGTTAATCAGACAAGTTCAGGGGTCTTTGACCCAGAGTATCCCTACCCTGCTGATTTGCCGGGCCCAAAAGCATTTAGAGGCAGGTGCCCTATTTGTAGAGGGAAGGGAGTGCTTGTTGATGTCCCAAGGTCTAAGAGGATCAAAGGGCTGTGTTACTGGCTTAAGGGTCCTGAAAAAGAAATTACTGTAGCGGGTAAAACATACTATGTAGATATAGAGGCCAGTAATGTCGATATACGTTTTTATGATATTGTTGCACAGTGTGAGTATTGTGTAATAGACAGTATGAAAGTTTATTTAGCTTTTGTACCGTTGAAAGAAGGTTTAAGAGATTTGATTAAGTTTACAGCATACTTTAGTTTTGGGAAGAAAGACTCATGAGTGAACTTGTAATGACGAAACAAAATACGGTTGAGAAGCTTCTCGACTTTAAGACAAAGGTGAGAAACCAGGTATTAGAGGCAGTAGGTACAGGAATATCTCTTGCGAAGGAGTGGGTTACTCCTGAAATTATAAATAATCTGTTTGCCAGTATGGATATTTACTATGATAATAAAGCTATCTCTGTCCGTAAAGGGTACACCCCGGAAGCCTCAGAGGCTGTGTCTGAAATATTTAATACAGTTTTGTCTGAGGCTGTTGTTAATAATTTAAAAGGAATGGGCCTCTCTCAGATCACGTTACCTTATTTAAAGGATTTAGGTGCACGGTATGTCGTTTAGTTATAATAAGCTAGTCGATTTGAATGTTTTCTTTTACATTCAGTCTCAAGTCCTTTATTCTGAAGATAGTAATATGCCTTCATTTGATGAGCAGGTAGAAGATGATGAATTACAGCGAGTAGATGTTGTGGAGATGGGTATTAAAGATACTGACAATCGCGCTTTTAAGGCTGCTAATGCTAACTGGGTTTATTTTGTTGATGCTTATACAGTAACTATTAAAAAGAATGGTTTTGATATTGATCCTAATGATTATAGTATTAACTATAGGTTGGGGATGATCATTTTTACAAAGGCGTATGCTGGTACGCTGGATACAACAGATCTAATAACTGCTGACTACTATTATTTAACTGTCGGGGTTATAGATGGTTATCCTTACGACTTACTGAACAACTCCAATGCCGAGGATGAACAGCTTCCTGTGGTTGCTGTAGAGTATTTGGATGGAGTTCCCGTTCCGTATGAGTTAGGAGGGACAAGGCAAAAAGTCAGGAGTTTCAGTATTCATATACTGGGTGCTTCTGACTCTGAAAGGGATGATCTTGCTGGGTTAATAGCGAACTCGTTAGAGTATTCGGTACCAGTTACAGATTACAGGGAAGGAATGCCGTTAAATTTTGACGGTACTAAGAATTCGAGTTTTACCCCGACAGTGATAGATAATGTTGGCAGGATAGAATTCGATAACGTTAAAGATAGGGTAAATCGTGTGAAAAACCCTACCTATGCCCAACGTCATTGGAGTATAGTCACTTTTATCACGAGGAGTTTCATATGAGTTTGGTTCTTCTCTGTGATAAATGCGGGCAGCCTACGAGGCCAAGGAATAGAAATATGAAGTGTCCTTACTGTAAAGAAGGGCGCTTAACTGCTCGTGAAAATCTGAAGCCAAAATCTGAACCTATATCAGTAGGTAGTGTCTTTAAACAGACCGCCGCAGATAAAAACATTAGGGTGAGTGAGAAAATACTCTAAAATCGGAGGTAAATGATTATGGCTAAAGAAGTACGTAACATTTATCCTGGTGAGTGTCTGTTCTTGAACGACACTCAGGTGCTGAGAGTGCAAACCTTTGGAGCTTCTTCTACGCTGAACTCCGAGGACGTTAACGAACTTGGTAATTTCGAGATTGTTGAGATCGTTGACAATGTCCCTGCTGTAGCAATTACGCTTGACACGTATTGTTATGGCAGTATAGAGACAGCGGCGTTGATTGCAGATAAGGACCCTCTTCAGACCAGGTATGTCAGAGCTGCCGATTTCGAAAAGGCATCTGTTGACATTTACGCGCCGATCATTAAGGGTGAGGACTACGGTGCTACCGGGGCGGATAACCCTGATATCTATCGTACAATGTACATTGACAATGCGTTTGTCAATTCATTGACCCTCACTTATAATACTACTGCCATCGCGACAGAGAACTACGCTCTGGAAAGCGATAACAAGGCATGGTATTTTAATGAAGGTGCCAGCGTCGTCCACGGACGTGCGGATATCGCAAGTGCTACAACCGCTTATAGCGTAGAAGCAGCTGGCGATTTTACGCTCGATTCCGGCTTGGCGTTAAGTGCTGAGACTGTTATGACTCAGCTCAATGACGGTACTTTTACTCTGGCGACTGACCTCGAGCAGAAGAAAATTATCAAAGTCGTTGATGCTAATGACGGGTTTACAGTACTTAAAGAGCTGGTGTATGCGGGCTCAATTGCGAATGGCGATGTAGCTGGTAATGAACCAGCCGCAGGCTATTTTAAGGTTGAGTTAGCAGCTTCTGCGTTGCCTAATGCTGGTACCTATCCTGGTATCAACATTATTCTGGCTGCCGCTGATGCTACTACATACGACGGCGAGAAGCTGGATGTTCGCTACGTTGCTCAGAAAGGTGGTGCTTATTTTACTCCTGATACCTCTCAGATTGCAGGTTTGCGTCTGGGTCAGGTTCAGATATATCTGGCTCCCAATGTCGCTGGTACGACTACCATCGACATGGCTGCTGATGCCATTTATTGGAGAATGATAAGCGCTACTGTAACTGTTACCTTAACTCGTGAGGCTCTACTTGAGCTTGGTCACTTTCGGCCTTATAGCCGTCCGTTGACTTTCCCGATCCCGGTAACTGTTGCGGTTGAGAGTACTGATGCTGACACTGAGCTGTTTGCTAGACTCTGTGGAAAAGACTTCGACAACGATACAGAAGTGTCTATTGATGACCTTCTTAAAGATCGTAACCTCGTTATCAAGCTTTATCGCTACAACGATATCGAGAAGAGGAAAATCGCTGCTGCACTTCAAAACGAGCATGGCGCTGCTGCTATTGCTGGTTATGATGAGTCAGACGGTTCCTTCAACGAGGAAAATTCCACTCTTATAGCTTACGGCGGTTCGGGTACAGATTATGCGACAACTATTAATAATAAAACTTATTATACGCATGATCTGGCTCCTCTCAAAGTTGTTGTTGTTAAGAAGCTAATCCCGACTGGTGAAAACCAGAATCTCGCGGTTGGCGGAAACGCTACACAGACTTTTGATTTCCGTGCTGACAATGCCACCCTTGGTATTGGTGCAGGGAATGGTATGTGTCAGGGTTATAACGGCGCTAATGAAGGTGAAGCCACCGAAATTACTGCCGGTTCTAACGGCTGGCAGGCTTTGAAATGGGGCGGTACCAACGCTGACATTTAAGATTTGATTAACTGGTTCTTGCATCTTTCTACGAGAGGGGTGCAGGAACCAGTTTTTATACAGGTAAGGAAATTGGAGGGAAAAATGACTGAGAAAAAGTCTAACGGGAATACTAAAGGGCAGGAAGCTCCTAAAGACAAAGGGGCTAGTAGATCTAATTACGATGACAGAAATTTTAAAAGTAAAACATTACCTGATGGTGGGGGGTTACTTTTTAATTTTGTAGAACGTAAGTACAAAGAGATGTTCGAAAAGCAGTTGGACATCCTGGAACAAGTGCTTATTATAACTGCACCTGAACGTAAGAAGGCTATGTATGGCCCTCTTAAAAGTAAAGTATTAAGGCTGGGAAATGATTCACTTAGTTCTGTATGGGAGGAGTTTACCAAGTTTAGAGTAACTCCCAAAGAAATTCACAGTGATGTTATTGTTCCGCCTTTAAAGGATGAGAAAAATACTAAGGAGAAGGATAATGGCTGACGAAAACAAAACTAATAATGAAGAACAAAAGGGAGCATCTGCTCCGGATACACAGCCTGGGGTACCAACCCCGGAAGCTGCAACTGTAAAACCAGCCGCAGAGGAAACGGAGAGAGCTTTTACTTGGGTAGATTCTACCGGGAAAAGTCAAGAGCTTGTAATCCGAAGGCCCACCGCTGAAGAAATTCAAGCGAGTGACTGGGAGTATGCGAGAGTGTTTAATGAAGCGATTGCTGAGGGCATAATGCCCAGAGCGGCTTTAATATCCATGTTAAAGGATCGCGGAATTAACTTTGAGAAAGAAGACCAGGAGATTACCATCATGCAGTCGGAACTCGATACCCTGGTTGGAGATCTTGAAGAAGCTCGTAAAAACCAAGCAAAGGAGAAAGTCTCAGATCTTAAAGACGATATAGCTGCTTTACGTCAAAAGGTTATTGAGCGAAGGACCGCTGTTAGTGACTATACACGTAGCAGTGCAGAGTCTCTTGCTAACGAAGCCAGAGATCTGTTTGTGTTGGCGACTGTTATTGAACAAAATAAAGAGCCCTATTTTAAAGCAAGTAATTCTTCAAACCTTCGTTTAGCGATGAAGGAGCGTCTTAAGAAGATTAATAAGACGGAATACATGACTTTGAAAATGCAGGCTTCTTTCGAGTTCATGACTTTTGCTAACGGGTTGTCTTCTAATTTTATGGAAAAGTTTCCTGAAAAGCAAAAGGAAACTTGGGACTGAGAAGATGAAAGTAAATGAGTGTAACACTTTCGGAAAGTGAGGTTAGACTCTATTTTACTGAGATAGCAACCGGGACAAGGCAGTTTAAGGTACGGGACGGTAACGGAAAGGAAAGGCTCGGGATATTTAGGCAACCCACTCCGAAGGAACGGAGAGAAGGGGCCAGGCTGTATAAGGAGGTGTACGATTTAAGCCTTGAAGAAGGTATTCGTACTCGCGTACAGTTAGAGCGTGACTTTATTAATCGGTACTCTTTCTTAACTGAAAGGGAATCGGCTCAGCTTAGACAGATGGAAGCAGAAATTAAACTGCTTACCAAACAGGTCATGAAGTATTCACATGAGCCGATACTTTTTAAGCAGAAGAAAGAAGATCTTGGAAAGAAAGAGGCTGAATATTACACGCTACTATCTAAGCGGAGCCACTATTATACAGAGACCGCAGAATTCCAAGCGGAATCTGCAGAGATGTTCTACTATGCGTCAGTGTGTGTACCAGACGTATGGTCTTCAAGAAAGGACTTCTCAAAGGAAAGGGATAAAAGCCTAGTCAGTCGTTTGATTTTAGAGTTGACCGCTTTTATCAGAGGTTTTGATCAGTCTACATTACGGGCAATCGCACGTAGTCCATTAGTTAGAACTCGCTGGCGTATCGCCAATAAAACCGGCAACCCATTTTTCGGGATACCTATGCAGGGTGGTAGTACTTTTTTTGCTACTCCGACTGCAGAGTGGTCCTACGACCAGGCAGGAGTGTGTTCCTGGTTGATGTATTATGATGACGTCACTCAGGCGTTTGAAGCTCCTGAGTGGATGTTAAAGGACGATGATAAACTTGATGAATGGGTACAAAGAAAGATGAAAGAAAAAGAAGCTGAACGTATTAAGAATCTTGGCACAGGTGCTCGGGATGCTTATGATCACCAAGATGTTATCGTGTTTGGAGACGACCGTGATTTATTATTTGGGGAGGGTTCTCCTCTTGCGGGTCCTCCTAAGAAATCTCCTGTTACAGGTATTTCTGATGAGAGGACTATTTTACGGAGTAAAAAGTAAATGCCGGATAATCTTTTAACCTTTGACTTTGAATCCTTAGATGCTCTGATTGCACAGCTTAAAATATTAGAGCAGACTATCCAAGGCTTTATTAAGGTACAGACTACTAAGGCAGGTAGTAAAGATCTGGATATTAATATACTGAAGAAGGGTGTTGCCGATGCAATAACCCAAGCGATGGACAAAGTACTTAAGGCTACAGGCGGCAAGTCAAGTACAGGGGTAGATATTAATAAAGTTCTTCGTGAAATGTCTAATGTGGCTAAATCTGTTGGTAAAGCTACATCTGTTGAAAAGTTTGATAAATCTGTAGTTTATTTAGAGCAAGTAATTAATAAACTGACTACCAGGAGTGCTTCTACTTTAGGGGCTAAGGCAGGAGTACCTGTGGAGTTATCCTCTGAGAGTAAGAAGGTAGTGGGCATTCTTAGTACTTTGGCTGAAAATATGAAAAAAGTAAGTGGGCTTGTTGAGCAGTCCGGATTCAGTCTGACAGAGAGAATTAAAAAGTTAGGTCTCAATATCGAGGGTATCGAAGGCGGTGAGAAGAATGCTCAAAAGTTCAAACAGTTTTTAAATAAGCTTAATACTTTTACAGAGACTTATACTGCACATGCGTCTGAGTTAGAGAAACTATCTAAAGGCGGTGCAGGGAGCTTCACTAAGGTTGCAGCATCTGTACAGGGGTTGATAGGTTTAACCTCCAATATAGGTGATGCATTTAAAAATGTACCTAAACAGGTAAAGGGTATTGAGAAAATCAGTGGGTTTGATCAAATTGTTAAAGATGTACAGCTTATGGTGCGTACTATAAGTGAGCAGCTAACAGGAGCCCTTAAAGGAGTAGGCCAAGCAGCTCCTTTATCAAATGATCTAAAAGCTGTAGCAAAATCTGTTGATACTGTTTTAAATGGAATTCAAAAAGGAATTAAGGCAAAGCTGGATAAGGTTAAGGATGTCAAGCTAAAAGTAACTGATACGGGAACCGAGGATGTAATTTCTAAGCAGCTGGAGAAAAGAGCCGATAGGGTAGGTAAAGCTATTAAGAAGTCTGAAGAGAGTCTCCAGAAGAGAATGTCCAATATAATAGGAGCTAAAGCTCAAAAGTATATTGATGCTATGGTAGATGCCTCTACTTATGAGAGTAAACTCGATCCTAAAGCTTTGGATGAAACAATTAGAAAATTCTCTCAGCGTAAGAAAGTTGTTAAAGATTTTAATACAGCTCAGGCTGATGAAGTAAATGCTATGAATGCATACTTGGCCAAAGGGGCTGAGCTTAACAGAGCTACAGAAGTTTTAAAGCAGATTAGTAATAAAACTAAGGCTCTTGGAAAAGAGAGAAAACGTTTTGCAGATCCCAGTAAGGCGATTAAGACTTATGATCAGGATATTAAGAAATTAAGTAATTTAAGAGTAGAAGTTGCTAACCAACTGTCCGAGCTTAATAGAAGGGATATGGTTTCTCAGATGGTAAGGACTAGACTGAATAAAGAGATAGGGGATGTTGAACGTACTAGAAATCAGTTGGAGGAACTCACTCTTGAGTATAAAGGATTTACAGCGTCTGAAAAAAGATCTAAAACTGGTAAAGGGGTAAAAAGTGAAATAGATCGTTTAAAGAGCGGAGTCAAGCGTTGGGAAAAAACAGCAGAAGAATCCCAAAAAGAGCTTGGTAAGTTAACAGGGAAACCCGAAGCGGAAACTCTGATCAGTACTGTCGTTCGGATGAATGTAGCTGAGAGACTTAAAAAGAACATCCTAGAAAGAGCTACTAGCCGGTTCCATGCAGCCCGTGAAGGCAGTTCGGAAAAGGCGGAGAGAAAGGGTGAAGTGGCCAAGCTTAAAGAGGGGCTTGATAAGTTAAGGAAGGCCAGAGTAGAGGCTTCGAAAGGTCTGGATCGTATAATGGGTGTTGGGCCGACTAAGGCGGCTATACCTGCTCTTGAGCGGAGGGTTGAAGAGGTAAGGACCCTATTAACAGATCCTAAGTTAGTAAAATCTTATGTAGGTTATGAAGTCAAGCGCTGGAGTGAAAAGAGAGATCGTTTGCAGAAGCAGAAGAAAGTTCTTGAAGAGAGAATGAAATCTTCGCAGACAGTAGATGAAAAAGATACAAAGAATCTTGAGCTTATAAATAAGCAACTTGAAATAACGGTACAGAGACTCGGGACTGCTGAAGTTTCTCGTGAATTACGAGAAGAGGGTATGACAGATGATAGGCTTTTAAGGTTTATAAAACACTATAGTAACCGTGTTACTAGTGCGTTAAGTACTTATTATGATTTACGAAAGTCCGTACAGCAACGGATGAGGACCATTCAGAAGGAAGTAAATGTAACCAAAGAGAAAAGGGGTGTTGCAGATCCTGCACAGTTTGTGAAACTTTCTGCAGTGGATATGGGGCAGTTAGAGGCATCTGATAAGCCCATGAAATTTGAGTTTAAGGGTAATTTAGTAGAGAGTCTCGGATTTATTAAATCAAAACTTGTAAAACTTTCTGCCGAAGCTACTGATAAGATCGGGTTTGCCATTGCTGAAGAGATGGTTAAGGGTACTCCAATTACCAGGCTTATAATGCAGTTTAAGGAGTCTGGAGAAAAGCTTGCAAAAGAAATACCTGGGGCATTGAAAGGGGTTGCAGGCAAGGGGACAAGTGCAGGTCTCATAGAGTCCCAGCTTCGTAGAATGTCAGAAAATCTTACTACTAGAGCGTCTAAGGAGATGGCTTTTTCTATGACGCCTACAGGCACAAAAGGAGCTCCTGGAGGTGTAACCGGAAGAAATATAGAAGCAGAAGCTGAGCGTATTTTTACACAGATGATGTCACCTGTAGTGGGTTTTGAAATGGTTAAGTTTCCTATGGGGGCACAGTCATTTGCACAAAAGCAAGATCCTTCTGCTGCAGCTCTTCCCTCTTTAGATAGTATTATGCGTGAGCAAGGCATGGAAGAGAAGGCACGTAATATATATAGTAGAACTTTCATGAAGCTCCTTTCCAGAGGGATGGATTGGCAGAAGATGAGTAATCTTCTAGGTAAAGCTTTAGGTACTGCAATTCCTGAACAGGTTGAGCAGTGGTCTTTAAGAATGGCTGCTGATGCAAAACAGTTTTTCGATAAATCTAAAATGGCAAGAGACATCAGTCCCACTGTAAGGCAGGCTGTAGCTTCTTTTAAAGCGGGTGAGAATACTGCTATACTTGATGCAATGACGAGTGTACGTGCAGAAACTAATGCCTTTCTTGCAACTCTATATGAGAGGATTGCTAAAGCGGCTAACGAAGGGGATACCTCTTCAATGATTAACTATTTCGAAGCTTTAAAAACTTACCGGAAATCAATGCAGTCCCGGTTAGAAAAGAAGCTGGTTGATATGGCTCGAAAGAAGAAGGGTGGTAAGCTTACTGATGTTGCAGGGGGTAAGGGCTTTGTACCTCTTGATAAAGGAGCTAGAGGAGATTTACTTGTTGCTGAGATGGAGAAAATTAATCAGCAGGATTTTATGTTTCAAAAACAGATACAGTCTTTATTACAGTATTCTGTACGAGGTTATTCCCAACAGCCCCCAGATGCCCCTCATAAATGGACTCCGGCAAGACCTGAGTATATTCCTAGACTTCTTAAAGGGTCAGAGAAGAAATCTTTTGGTTTTGATCCTAAAGCACACATGGTCAGTAGTGAGAGTGTGATAAAAGATATGGGGAGTGCGGTTCAGTTTAAAGATAAAGAAGGCATGCAGAAACTGAAGGGGCGTTTTGTTGAATTGACAAAGGAACAGGCAGCTCAGTTCAAGATAATAACTGAGAATTTCAAACAATATTTTGAAAATGATCATAAGTTTACTGAGAGAGCTTATGAGTTTATTGCAGAGACTGTAGGTGGTAAGACAAAAGAAAAGTGGACAGATCTTAAGGATGTTAAGTCGGGTAAAAAGCTCGGGGAGGTAGGGACTTCTGAACTTGAGTTACTTAAAACTTTGCATACTAAAAAGGGTGCTCCTACGGCAAAATTTCAGTCTGCTATACGTAATCTGTTTTTAAAGATTGTTGAAGAATCTACGTCTTCTCAAGGGAACATGGATTTGATGAAGAGGTTGATTATTGATCGTGAGAAAAGTGCAGAAAATAGGAACTTACTTATGACCGCTGCTGAAAGGGCTGCAGCTGAGTTTGAAAGATTTCCTACTAAATTATTAGGTACTAAAGAACTTTATGATAGGGCTACAGGACAAAGTAAGATAGCCAGGGAGAAGAGTGTTTCGCTTAGGGAAGCTCTGTCAGAATTTGGCAAGCAAGGGTTTCCTCTTGCGAGCATTATAAAGATGGCTCGTGCTGTAGGGGATACTGCTACTGATTATAATAAGCAGATTACATCAATTCGGGATTCAGTTATAAAGGCTACAAAGGACGGTAAGGTTCCAGCAGAGGTTGCTGGGTTACCGGTATTCAGGGCTAAAGCAGCGTTTACTGCTATTCCTGAGATTCAAAAGTCCATTGAAATGTTGGAGAAGCAAGGGGAGACTAAAGGTACAAGTAAAAAATTAAAAGAGCTTCATGCACGGTTGCGTAAAAATCAGGAAGGCATGCGAAGCATACTTACTTCAATGATTAAACAGTATGTTTTATCTGGAAGCAATGAAGAGATATACAGAAAAATAGGATTGATTCAGACTGACGCTCCTGATTCAGATGCCAACATAGCTAAGTTGACAGGGGAGTTCCTGGGACTGGATAAGATTAAGTATTCTCAACTTTCAAAGAAATCTAAGGATGAACAGCTGAGAGCTATTACAGATATTTTGCGACCTCGTATAAAGCGGGAATTTGAAGAGGCGAATAAGGTTGGGGCCCAACTGGATGAGGCGATGCAAGAGTCTATGATACAGATGTTCTCGAGCCAGTTTGCTATAGGGGATAAAGGGGCTTTATCAAATGTATTTGGTTCCCTGTTCGGGGAGTTTAAAGCTGCAGGTTACTCGAGGGTACCTGGTAAGGAATATAGTCAAAGGGGGCTTTTTACTGCCGGTAGAGGTATTGGTGTAGGTACATCAGGTCCGGCATTTACTCCGGAAGATGTAGAGGCATCAAGGTACCTAGCTGAAACAGGCAGAGGTATAGTTACACCTCAGGTTATGGAGGATGCTGGTGCGGCTGCAGCTACACTCAAGAAGCAGATGGAAGCCGCGGCGGGCACCATAGGGCTTACTGACGAGGGGTTTAAGCAACTTAATAAAGAGACTAACGGTATGTTAGCCACTATGAAGATGGCCACCCCTTCTGTTGCGAGTAATTTTGCTGGAGGTGTGGCAGGACAATATGCTGGGGAGTCTGTATTTAAACAGCTTGCACGGACTATGGACCCAAATTTACGTTTTGAAATGGGACCTGCTGCAAAACAAGGTACAGATATTCACGGTATTGTGGAGAGGATGTACCAGGATATTGCAGCTGCACAAGGTCTCAAGTCTCCTATGGTTGAGCAGAGAATTACAGGAACAGGAAAAACAGCTTTTATGGGTACCGGTATTGCGGATGTTCTTCGGGATACTGGCGCTGGTAGAGAATTAATAGATATTAAAACAGGCGGTGTACCGTGGGAGGAGTGGATAAAGAAACATCTTCCTGATATTAAATCCCAACTTGCGCGTTATGTGGCGCTTATGAAGTCATTAGCAGAGTCAAACCCTGAGATTGCTAAGTATATAGGCGACTTTGACAAATTAAAGGTAGGGGTTCAGTATATAGACAGAGGTGCACTTAAGAAAGCTCTTAAGGGTGCAGGTATAAAGTTTAAGGAGTTTTCGGAATTACAGGGAATGATGAATGACCCTGCATTGAGAGGTACAATACAGAAGGTTGTTGAGAAAGTTTCTACTATAAAATATGTAGGTGGTAAAGAACTTGGTCAGTTACCAAATTTACAGGAACTGTATATAGAGAATGCGCAGTTTGCTGCTATGTTTTCTAAGTTCAGTGAACAGGGGACTAAGTTTAGATCTGAAATTTTACCCAAACTTCAGGAGGCGGCAGCTAAGAATAAAGGTAAGGTACCAGCAGGAGAGGTTCAGAAGCTCTTAGGACAGTTCATTACAAGTACTTCTATAAATGTTAATGAATTAGTTAATTTTCAAGATCTGTTTGGGCAGGCTGGTAAGAGGATACAAGAACAACTTTCCAAGGCACCTAAAGCGCCTAGAGGAACTACCGCTCCTGGGGGTGTGACTGCAGCTGAAGGTCCTATTGTTCAGCAGTTTATATCAGGTATGGGTAAAGAGGAAGTGGCTGCCATAGGTGACTTCAGCAAAAAGCTTAACAGTGTTACAGAGAAGATACAGAAAAAGAATGAATTATTAAATCAGGAAGTTCAGATACTGCAGAGTGAGGCCGCCATCTTTGTAGTTATAGGTAAAGCGCTTGCTGACATGAATCGGTTTCTCCGGGGGACTGCTACCTTAGGCCGTGCCATTAAAGGCATTGGCAAGGTCATGGAAGTTTTCCATATTCCTGAAGCAGAAATAGCTAAGGGCCTGGGTAAAGTTACACAGGATTTGCAGAAGTTTGATAAGCTCAAAGATGAGATATCCAATAAGGAGAGAGATAGAGCTCTCAAGGAAGCCGCTACATACATGTCTTCCGGTAAGTGGGAAGCTCCTGGTAAATCTGCTATGGCTCCTGAGGGTGTTCAAGGTGTAACTGAAGAATTAAAGCAGCAGGAAGTTACCCTTAAGGATTTATCCACCAGGGTTAATGAGTACTATCGTGACTTCGGGCGTATAACAAAGGCAGCCAAAGATTCCAACGTACCATTACATGAACGTGTTCAGTATCTTCGGGAAGCTATAGTAGCTCAGAAGGATTGGGCACTTACCTTGGAGACCATGAGGCCCGTTGTAGCACCGGTAAGGTATGCAGCAGAGCAAAGTAGGTATGCTACTCGAGGTACAGAGGTACAAGGTGCTTTGGATCAGCTTAAAACTGATTATTCCCAGCAAGGGTTATCCCCGGTTGATAAAGAAGTTAATAATATACGTCAGCAGATAATACAAGGTCAGGAGAATGCTGTTAAAAACGCTCAGGCAATAGTTCAGCTTAATAAAGAAGCCGGACGTCCTTTGATGGACCAATGGACTTATAATGAAAAGATTGTAGACAGCCAGGGTAAGCAGATAGCCTTTCTGGATGTGATGATTAATAAGCAAGGCAAAGTTACCACTGAGCTTAAAAGAGGTGTTAGTGTTTATTCTGGCCCTCTAACTATGCAGATGAAAAATATCATGGCTCGTCTTGCTAAATGGGGGGCTGGGGCTTACTTATACTTTGGTATTATGCGTGGTGCGAGACAGGCTGTTCAGTCCATGATTGAGCTTGAAGAGAATGTTACCAAGCTACGTCAGGTAATGAATGAGGCTACCACTGATTTTGGCCAAATGACCGGCCAGGCCTTCGATCTTGCGGCAGCTTATGCTACACCTATCCAAGAGCTTTTCAAAACTATGCAGGAATTTGCAAGGCAAGGTTTGTCACAGCAGGAAGTTGTTGAAGCTACTCGTGTTGCGACCATTGCTGCCAATGTAACGGTACTTAATGCGACTAAGGCTATGGACGTCTTAACTGCAGCTACCCGACAGTATAATATTTCTGCTATGGATTCCATTAAGGTGCTTGATGCCTGGAACTTAGTAGCGAATAGAAATGCTGTTACTGCATCTGATCTTGGGGATGCAATGAAACAATCCGGTTCTATCGCTAAGTTAATAGGGTTAGATTTTAATGAACTTACTGGTATGCTTTCATCCTTGCAGGAGACTACACGGCGAGGTGGTCCTACGATAGGTCGTGCGATGCGTTTTATGCTCACTCACTTGAGGACTGAAGAGACTGAGCAGGCTTTAAACAGTCTTGGGATTACCATACGTAAAACGGCTGGAGAGTATAGAAGTGCTTCTGCTGTCTTTAAAGAAATAGCAGAGCGCTGGAACGATATGACTTCTGCTCAGAAGTACCAGGTAGCACAGGCTATTGGTCAAGTAAGGTTCGGGGCTTTTGTAGCTGCTATGTTTGAGAATTGGCATAAAGTTGTAAAAGCTACTACTGAGGCTACTTATTCTCACGGGTCGGCAATGTCTGAGAATGCAGTGGCTATGGAGTCTTTTAAGAAGCAGATTGCAGCTCTTAAAAATGAGTGGACAGCTCTGGTGACATCGTTTGGTAAGTCAGGCATACTTGGTTTCTTTAAACTTGTTGTAAGAGGCGGCAGATTTGTTCTTGATGTATTTAACGAGATGCCATCAGCAATTAAGTCTGTAGTAGGAGGAGTAACTACCGCAGCGATAGCTTTTATGGGGTTGTCACGAATACTCAGTTGGTATTTCAGAGTAGATCTTAGTGCTGTCATTCAGAAATTTGGTATGGGTAAAAAGATAACCGCTGCTTTAGGTGCAGAAGGTAAGGCCCGTACTGTTAATGTAGGGGTTATAGAATCCGAAGTTACAGCTACAGGCAAGTTGATGGCTGCTCAAGGTACAGTTGTCAAGGAAGTAAACGCTGAGACATTAGCCAGGAAAGCTAATTTAGCGGTTATGGGCCAACAGTTAAAAATGATGCAGACAATGACTGCTTCAACTGCTGCTCAGAGGGCAGGGTATGCAGGAACATTACTTCCTTCTGTACATATTAAGGATCCTGCTACGGGGCAATTTTATAAATCTGCGGCTGGTGCTGGTTTCAGTATGAAACAAGGGGCTACCCAAACTGCCGCCCAGATAGCGGCTATGAAAACAGCTGGTACAATGGCTACAAAGACTGTTGCAGAACAAACGGCCAAGACTACTATGGGTGCATTTGTAAAACAGTCTGCAGCAGCAGGGTCGGTCAGCGGTAAGGCCTTTGCAGGTAAATTCAGTGCTGCGTTGACAGGGTTCTCGGCTGCCAAGATGGGAGGTGTAGGTAAGGGGCTACTAGGTGGCTTGATGAAAGGTCTTGGAGCTGTAGGAGGTTTTGTAGCTACTCCGATAGGTGCGGCTATTGCAGCTGTAGGTGTAGGTTTAATTGGCTTGAAAGCAGCTTATGAAGTGGTAGGCCGTAAAAGTGAAAAGGTCCTTAAGGAAAATGCAGAACAGTTTGCTAAACTTCAGAAAAGAATTAATGAAGCCAAAATTGCTATGGAGAGCTATTCTGCAGTAATGGAGCGTTCACAAAAGGATGTAGATAAATTTGGTATTAGCATTGCTCAGCTTAAAGAAGGTTCCAAGTTTAGAGCGGAGTTAGCTACTGCTTTCCCGGAGAGTGAATTAATAGAAGGGTTTGATCGTTACGGTCGGGCTATACTGAATACTGGCGCTAACCTCGAAGAGTTCCGTAAAACTATGATGAAGCTGGCTAATGATAAGTCTGCTGAAGTAATTCGTATGCAAATGGAGGATGTAAGTCACCTGATAGGCCAGTTGAGCGATCCAGGCCAGTTTAGAAAAGGAGGTATGTTTGGCTGGGCTTTTGGTAAGTTAGCAGGGGATAGTGCTATAGAGAATATTAAGGATGCTCGTCAGGAATACGATAGTTTAAGAAAAAGGTATGACAGCATAGCTAAGGAAGTAAGAGCTGGTACCATGGAAGAGATTACAGGTATTCGTAAGCAGGAGAAGCTTGTTAAGTCTCTAAAGGATTCTTCCCAGGAATTACAGAAATATGCGAGTGTTATTGAAAAACAAATGATCGAGATACAGAAACGTTTTAGCAATATCTCCAAGACCGGTGCAGGCGGAATTGCTTCCGCTATGAGTGATATGTTGAGTCCTTTAGGTAAACAAAACTTGGCCTTTATAATTGACATGTATGTCCAAGAGTACGGGCGCGAAGATATTACGAAGGGATTCAAAGCCTTCTTTGTAAATACGTTTGGGGATTTAGGAGACTTTTTAGCTACACCTTTTGCGTATATCCCCGAGGATAAGTTACGTGCATCAGCGGGGGCCTTTGGAAAAGCAATAGATACTGGACTGAATGAGGCTACTGGTATGATTGATCCCGCTTTAAGAAAAGCTGCGGATGATTTACGTAGGGCTGTAGATACTGGAATCTACCAGAAAGAGCTAAAAAACCTTTTTAATGAATTATATAAACTTGACCCGGATAGTTCTCAGTTTGAAGCTGTGTCGAAACGTATAGAGGAGGACATGGGTACCTTTGCTTTTGTAATTTCTAAAAAGGTAAATGAAAACGGGGAAATTTTCAAGCGTACTATTATACCAACCATAGAGGGAGCCTATTCTATAGATGAGGAGACTTTAAAGGATTTTGATATTGATGTGAGTAAGCTGACGCAGAGTACGTTTGTTGAACAGATGCCTAAAATTATAGCAGAGTTAAAAAAGAGAGGGGAAAAGGGCAAGTCCTTAGCAGCAGCTCTCCGTGAAGTAGCCGGAGGTGAGGATGTTGATAAATTAGGAGTATTTAAGTTTGATGTAAAGATAGATTCCACTTATACGGATACATTCAAAAAAGCTGTTGACTCTGCTAAAGTGTATAGAGATCACCTTACAACTATACAAAAAACTCTTGACACTATAGGGTCTAAAGAAAAAAGCAGACTTGCAGGTCTTAAAGAATCTTTTATAGGAGGGAGTAAATCCTTTGAAGATTTTGAAATGGTGCTTAGTAACCTTGGTACTAAGATAAGAAAAGAGTTTTTATTATATTCAGGGTTTATTGAAGGTTCAGTTAGTCTTAAGCCCATGATTGCGGAAGCTACTTTATTGCAGTCAGAGGTAGAGTTAATTAATAATGAGTATAAACAAAGACAGTCTTTGATCAATAGGCTTATAAGTCAGCCTTCAGTCTTTCTCGAGGATAAGAGAGCTGTTCAAGATCTTCGTAATTTAACTAGAGATATCCCTGGTGCTGAGGACCTTTTTAATGTAGGTGCAACCAGTGTAACTGCGGGCAGGGATAGGTTAATTGCTCAGTTGAAGGATGTATATAGCGGTATACGAAAAGCAGTTGAGAAAGAGCGTCCTTTAACTTCTATAGAGGAGGCTTTTACTCCGGATGTAAGTAAGATACAACTTCATAGAGGTTTAATCACGGAAGAGTCTGTAACTAGTTTTAAGAAACAGGTACTCGCTGAATTTAACCGTAAAGGACGAGTAACAGAAGAGTTTGTATTGGATATTCCTTTACGGTTGAAGCCAGAGTTGGCCGGAAGATTTGAAGAAGTCGTAGATTGGACTAAGCCGGTTTATGGGCCTGAGGGTAATGTAGCTCCTGAACAATTCCAACCTAGGATACGCAGGGAAATACCGAAAGATATTTCAGAATTTGAAAAATGGCAAGTTGATCAAATTAGATCAACGTTAGTAACTGAAACCATTGATAAGTACGCTAATATGCAAGGCCGTCAGTTAGTAGACGGGTGGGCGAGAGGTATCTTTGAAGGAACTTCTACAGCTTTAAAAGGTTACAACTTTGGAGCTTTATTATCTAAAACAGTAAAGGTTAATGATTTGGCCAGGCAGATGGCCAATGTTGGTCAACGTATCTTCGATCAAGCAGCTAACCAAACGAGGGGCCCTGCTGCTTTGGAAGGTATGCTTGGGCTTAGTACTCTGAATGTAGCCGAAGCATTAAGGGCGTCTAACCTCGGTGGTTTGGCTATAAATGCTTCTCAACTTATTTGGGATGAGCTTGGTATGCAGCTTGAGAAAGCCGATACTACAGAAATGAAGCAAACTATAGCTGCTAAATTTGTGGAGGGTATTTCTGGTCTTAGAGGAGCTCGTACAGCCGGAGAAATAGCAAAAGCAATTGGTGAAGGTGATTTACTTGGACGGGGTAAAGAAGGATTTCTTCAGTTATTAGTAGGTCTTAAACTATCACCTAAGGATGTGAGACTATTCCAGTCTCAGATGTCTTCTATCATGAAGGACGCTAAGAAGCTGGCGGCTGATACAGGTGAGGGGTATGAGGCTGTAGCCGGTGCGATTTCTAAAGAACGTGAGAAAGTAATGAAGGAAGCCAGGGAAGCTATGAAGGACTCCCTGGAACTCACAATGATGTATGAGAAGAGAAGGGATCAATCCATTAGTGATGTTAAAGAGTATGTTACTGGGATGATATCACAACTTAAAGGGGCGACTACAGGTGCTGAAGTTCCTTTTGAAAAGTTTAGTTCTGCTATGGAGGACAAAGTTAATTTTATTGACGGTGTATTAGGGAAGTTATCAGTGAGCTCTGATGAAAAGATGCGTACATTTGCTAAGAACCTCAGAGGCAGCCTTAAGGAGATAGTAGCTGCCGCTGTAACTGGTTTTAATGTGGATGCTATAAAGAAGGCTATAGAGTCTGTGAATAAGGCCATGGCTGTGGATATTTATGAGCTAGGTCCCGGTAAATATTTTGATACTATTATTTCTCAATTTAAGAATTTAGGTGTGGCGTTTGAAGAGACTGCACTTAACTTCAAAGTGGCTGGAGGTAAGGTACCAAAATCATTTGGGGAGCTATATGATGCGTTGTATGGGGGAGGTGTAACAGATACTGATATTAAGAAGGCCAAGGAGGCTATAACCAATGCACGTAAATTGAATGCTGAAAATAGAAAGGCCCGCACTGAGACTGTTTCTAGTATTTCGTCCATTAAAGAAAAGATTGCAGACTATCAGAAAAAGATAGAAGAGATAAAGAAGGAAACAGTCATAAGTGAAGGAAGTCTAAAGGGGCTTAAAATTGCTTTTACACCTGACCAACTGAAAAAAGTTAATTCTTATGCAGATAGTATTAATAAGCTTGAAAAAAGTATGGATGGTCTTACAGAAAAACAGACTAAGTTGAACGAAGAGATAGCAAAGAATGAGAAAATTGAAATTGAAAAAAGGGTAATCGCAAGTGCTAAAGGTACCAAAGAGGCTGAAGAGTATATAGGTAAGTTGGAAAAACGATTTCTACAGCTGATAAGTACTTTAGGATTATCAAGTAAAGAATTAAAATATTTTGAAGGTAAACTTAAAGGGATGGAAGTGAGTGACGTACTTCCAAAAGTTATACCTATTTTAGAAGCACGTAACGCTCAGAAGAAGATGAACGAGGAGATTGAGAGGTTTGTTAAGCTTGCAGGGGCCTACCAAAGGTATGGTATGACTGAGCGCTATATGGATTTATCAAAAGTTTTATCTGCTGTTGAAAGTCGTATAGAAACATTACGTAATGTTTGGTTGAAGACAGGAAGTGATATCGATGAACAGAAGTTATTCAATGTTGAAAGAATACGTGATCAGGTAAGTAACCTCAGAGGGCTTATAGACGCTAATAGAGAATTAGGGAAAGGTCTTAATTTACTTTCCGCGCAGGTAGACGTATATCGTTCCAGCTTAGATTCTGTGGGTAAGACTGCCGACTACTTTAAATCCGCTATTGATAGAATTATAGAGGCTTCCACTGAGGGTGGTTCAAAAATGTGGAAGGATGTAAGTCCCAGCATACGCAGTGCTGTTTATGGGATGGAAGCTTATTATTCAGAATTGTTAGGGATACAAAGAGCACAGGAGCAAATCGGTAAACAGGTAGACGCAATAGGGGATGCTTGGATAGACGCTCTTAGTGGTGATGACAAAGGGGGTAGCTTAGCTGCTAGTTTTAAACAATTAAAACGTCAAGCAGATCGTGATTTTATTCAACCTGTTCTTGATGATTGGAAGAAACTTTTTGTTAGTAAAGTTGAAACTAATACTATTAAATCTAATATCGAGCAAGCTTACCGAAACGTGCTTGAGGAGATGGAGTATCTAAATCAGCATAGTAATGATAAACAAAGTGACATACACAATGCTTTTATTTTACAGCTACGTAAAGCGTTTGGTGATTTTACTAATAGTCTTGAAAATATATTTTATAAGTCTAAAATAAAAGATCTTTTATTTGGTCCTCCGAGTATAGCTCCCGTAACTTTACCTCCTTATATGCCAGGGCTTAGGGCACCGGGAGCGGCTGGTTTCGGGGCATCCGGTATGGTTGTAGATGGTAGTGAAGGTGGTGTACTTGGCCATCAGGTTGCAAAGTATGGGTCTATCTCTGCTACACTACACCCAGGTGAGGTTGTAGTCCCTGCCCATCTGGCGGGGGCAATTCCTTCGCATGTTATTAACCGACTTCCAGTATATGACGGTACTTCTCGTATCTTTGCTGCCGGGGGTGCCAGTATTAATGATACAAAGAATAAAACAAGTTCACTACTTACTGATGCTGGGATTGATTCTTTTCGTAGAGTTTTAACTCAGTCCTTATCCGCTGCGGGTATTCCTGCTGCCCAGAAAGCTCTTTTAGATCAAATAAAACATGCCTCTACAGTTGCGGGTGTGAGTATGGGGGATGCTGCTTACCTGCTTGATTTAAAGAAAATGCTTACAACAAACCCGTTGGCTTTTTCTGATTGGGATAACACTCTATTTTTTAACCTTAACCGCAATAAAATTGCACAAACTCTTGTACAGGATGAGAATCTTTTTAAGACTATAGCGGGTTTTTTTAGAGGTTCTGGCGATACTAAATTTGCAGATGAGATGTTAGATGCTTTAAAAAACGGGGATGTTTTTGGAGCAGCTAAGAAAGTTGTAAGTAGTGATAAATTACTGGGAGTACGAAAAGGAGCAGATGGGTATCAAGAGCTTGTTAAACTTATTAAAGATAACTATGATTTGCATCCTTTAGGAAAGTTAATTAAAGGTGATCCTAATTTTAAAAATGTATTAACTATGGCTGGAGTTAGTCCAGATCTTTCCGCGGATTTACTTGAGACCTCTAAATTAAATGTATATAGGCAAGGGTTTTCACAAACAGGTAAAGCTTCTCCGCATACACGAGAAGTTGTGAGAATCAAGGGGGCGTTGACAGATTCTAAAGCTATAGAGGTTGCTAATGTACAAGAGACTTTTACGAAGGCAGTTGAGTATCTTGTAGATGATTTGGAGGATCAATTAAAGGGTGTATCTATAGATGATTTAGAAAATCTATCTTTAAAATCTTTATTCAATAAATACGATGATTTGGAAATGAGTCTTAACCATTATCTTAGTAAGAATGTTTTTCTTCCGGATCGTCCTGTGGTTATGAGGGGAGGTTCAAAATTTGTAGGTACAGACGATTTAACTGGTTTGAAATTTGATGTATTGACTTCAAGATATAAAAAACATTTAAAGGGATTGGAAGAGCAGGTATTAGGAAAACCGTTTAGAACTACCTTAACCCAGTTTGATCCTACTGCTATAGAAAGTACTGCCAGTGCTCGTTTGAAGACTCCTGGGGCTATACCCGCTTTAGAAGAGGCTAAGGATACAGTTAAAAAGGCTTTTGGTTTAATGGATGACTTTGATCCTAAGTTAGGTCGAATGGGGTTTAAAGGAAGTTCGATGTTCAAGGCATCCCTTGGTCCGATTGCTTCTGGTTTAATTACTGCAGCTGTAGGTGGTGGGGAGGATTTTAGAAAGAAAACAGGACTTGGGAGTTTTGCGGAGAAAAGCATTTTAGGAGGGTTAGGTGTTACCGGCGATGTAGTAGGTACTGCAGGGGGTGCGCTGTTAGCTAAATCTATAGGCTATAGTGCTTTTGGTCCTGTAGGGCTTATATCGGGTATAGTGTTAGACGTTATAATTACTACTCTTGTTACTGAGTTGATTAAAGGGATTATGCAAAGCCCTGATCATAAGATAGCAGATAAAATAAGTAAAGAGGTATTTGGCAGCCAAAGTAGGTTACAGTACTTGAGGTCAGGACAGCATATTTACAGTCAGTATTTACGTTATTTAAAGAATGAGGATGGGTCTTATTCTGATCTGGCTTTTAAGATGCTCGAACGTGAAGGCAGATCTTTGACTGGTTTGGCTAACAGGGAAGGAGATACTCTTTCAGGGCATGCCTCTAGTATACAGTCTTTGAGAGAAGGTTATCCTGAAGCGCATATTAAATCTATAAAAGAACGTTTTAAAAAGAAATTGGATGATACAGCGTATTTTGATTTGGCTAAACAGTTAGGGGTTACTCCTAGAGATACTCTAACTGATTTAGAGGCACAATCATTAAGTGGTAAAACCGGTACAGGATTTGGTCCAGGTATATCAGTAGTAGGAGGTCAGAATGTCGCTTTAACCCCTATACATACCAGTAGGACTTTTCCGCATGTAGATGAGTTACTTCAGAAATATTATGATCTCGGTTATACTGATATGCATCTGTATAACCGTATACTTGATGTAGCTGATCAGCTGGCGCTTAAGGCCGGGTATATTTTTCAAAATCCAGTGAAAGATGCGTTGCCCGAGTTATCTGGTCAGATATCTAGAATAGCTGAAGTCTACGGTAAAGGAAATCCTATATCAAAAGCGTTTAGGCCTATGCTGAGTATGGCAAGTGGAGGACAGATAGGGGAAGGAGGTCAGCTTGGCCATGCTGTAGCTCAAGCCGGTGAAGTACCAGCTATATTGCATCCTGGGGAAGTAGTAGTTCCAGCGCATATGGCAGGGGGAGTTCCTATTAATATACTTAATAAACTTCCCGTCTATGATGGTTTTTCTAAGCGTGCAGCATCCGGTTTAAGGTTACAGGCAGGAGGAGCTATAGGGGCAAGTACGGAAGAAGATATTAAGAAGATGCGCAACCTTGGTGTTGAAATATATCTACTAGAGGAGAGCCTTAAGAGTATTCCTTGGGATGAGTTTAGTCGGGAGATACGTAGAAATGTAAGGCAGCTTCGTGATAAAAGAGCGCTGGATTCTTTGGACATCAAGGTAAGTTCTGAAAGCATTAAAAAGACTAAAGAAGCTTTAAGTATGCTAGATAAGCAAGGGGGTGTAACAGTTAAGGATATTGAAGAGGCTGGAGGTACAAAGCGCTTAGGTGAAGGATCTGTTGAAAGGTTTAATGAGCAGAAGAAAAAGGTAGAAGAATTATTACAGGCTCATACGCATTTAGTTACTTCTTTTAAGACAGCTGAGGATGTTTTAAAAAGCTATTCTGATTTACCTGAAAAAGATTCCCGTAAAGAGCGTAAAGCTCTAGAGAGTGAATTAGGTTCTGACCTTTATGGGATGGCAAAGAAAGGGTCTCATCTTGAAGAGCGGATAAAAAAGGAAGAATCTGAAAAAGAACCAGATACTAAAAAGATTAAGAGGTTCGAGGAAAGACTGGATGCTGTTAACAAGGAGATGGATGAGTATCTTAAAAATCAAAGAAGCCTTAATGCTCGGGTAGGTAAATGGGATTCTGCTGTAATTGCTTCTACAAAAGTTCAAGAGGTTAATAGTAAAAAGATCGGTAATGTGTTTAAAGCGATGGGGGAAGGTATACTTGCAGGTGCTAGTGGTATGCCTCAAATGTTAACTAAGTTTAGAATAACCATGGGGATGGAGAGGGATCCTGCTGTAGAGCGTGTAAAAAGGGCTACCCAGGTTAAGTCTGATGAGTTGATAGGTAAAGAGGCTGTAAGTATTTTTAAAGATTTAAAAGACAAGGCTGCAGGGACTGGTAAAGCCGGACCTACTATTACACCGAGTGCGTTAGTAGCTATGTTTAATAAGGCTGTCGAGAGTGTGCGGGAAAGAACAGGTGGCGACTATGGGGAAGAAGATATAGGGTCAGAGATGGCTATGCAGTTGCAGTTGATGGGGCAGTATTCGGAATCAAATGCTGATGCTGTAAAGCGGCTTACAGACAGTTTAAGTGATTTGAGAGTACAGGCGAGAAAGGCGGCTCAGGAAGTGGTTGCTTCGGAAAAAGAGAAAGAGAAAGAGTTACGTAAATTAAGAATGAAAAAAACTGCGGTAGAGGCTTTTGAAAATATGGCGCAGACCGCTTTGGTTTCTGTGGGACAAGCTGCAAGCGCTCTTGTGTCTGATGTGATTTCCAGTGGTCTTAAACTTGCGCCTGTGGGGGCAAAACTCAGAGGCACCGAAGAGGGTAAGTACTACATGTTAGGTGCTAAGCAGTCTGAAGAAGTTGAAGAAAGAAAGGCTGCCGGTGCTGCTGCAGGGGGTATGGCCGGTGCTGCTATAGGTAAGGCTGTAGGAAGCTATTGGGGGCCCGTAGGAGCGGCAATAGGATCTGCTGTGGGTCAAAAGGCAGGAGAAGCCGTAGGAGGTTTATTAGGTCCTGCACTCGGTGAGATTTTTGATTTCAGAGATAAGACTGCAGAAGAAGAAGAAAGAACAACCCAGAATGCTTTGAAATCTGCTATGGCATTCAGTACAGCGTTAAGTACTCTTACCTCAGTCATGAGTCAAGCTTCAAAAGAGGTGGAAGCTTCTTTTAATGAGATGATAGGATCTATGAAGGGGTCTGTTGCTAATTTTGGTAAAGATCTAGAGAATGGAATTCTTTATATTAACAATTATGCTAATGAGTTTATAGGTGCTTTTGGTGAAGTTGATGGGGAAGAGTTATTCAATCAGATGTTTGGTGATGTAGATGCACAAGAATCTATGAATTCTTTAATGGACAGTCTTGCCGATATGTCAGCAGAAGGATTTAGATCTGCCGCGGCTGCTGTTTCAGAATCTGGCGGAATGGTAGCATATAAAACAGGTGAAGGAGAGACTGTAGAATTTTTAGACACATTAAAAAATGTTACTGATGTATTAAGAACTACAATAGGAAGTATATTTGAAAGTTCTAAAACTGACATAGTAATGGAAGAGTTTGGGAGTGCTATTGCTGGAGCAGGTGGTGATGCTCTTGTACTAGGGCAGACTTTAATGGAGGCTGCGGCCAGTAGTAGGGCAGCGGTACAGATTTTTACAGAGGCAGCAGGTGGTGGTCAAAAACTTAACTATGATCAGTTATTAAAACCGTTTTGGGCGGCATCTTCCGCTTTTGCTGCGCAGGCTGTTAATCTTGATAAGATGGGGAAGGCCCAGGAGGCTGTTTCAGAGTTATCTTTAGATGCAGCAGATGCAGCGGCTGAGAGGGATACACGACAAGATAGAAAGTTTTTATATTTTAGATGGAAAAGTAGTAGTCAAGATGCCCAGAAACAGGCACAGCAATCTATGGATATTCTTAATGCTCAAAAGGCTGCAGCGGATTCTGCTTTGCAGGCAGCACAGATTGATCAACAGATTATAGAACTTAAACAAAAGATAGCAGAGAAGACCCAAGAAGCTGTAGATACGTTGGATCAATACGCTAGTAACATTAATAAGATGATGACCAAAGGTCAAGATATGAAAAAGGCCTGGAGTATGATCGGTAATATGTTTGCAGACATGGGGGCAGGTACCATAGGATCAGAGTTTGACAATCTTGCTAGTTTATTTAGGGATCTAAACGGTGCGACAGCAGATTTGTCTGGACTTATAAGTGGTGAAGCCTCAGATGCTTTTAGTAATTTTACATTATTATCGCAAGAAGGATCTGATAGAGCTAAGACATTTTTAACATCTACATCTGCAGAAGGACGTGCGGCAATAGATACAATGTTGGGAGGGGATACATCCCAAGGCCTGGCTTTATCTAGCGATCAAGTGTTTAGTGCGATAGGACAAGTAATAGCATTGAGTGGTGATCAGGTAAGTGCTATAGCCAGTGTATCACAGGAGGTTGCTGGGCTGGTAGCTTCTATGAGTACTGAAGAAATTTATATTGAATATAAAAAGTTTCTGGCTGAAGAAGCTAAAAAAAGTTCAGCACACCAACAGACTATGGTTAGTATGATGACCGATGTTCTTGTAGTAGGTATGACTGATATGATCTACACTACAGATAAGCATCTTAAGGCTATGGAAGATACTATGAGCCTGTGGGCTGCTAAAAACGATCTTTTAAAGGCCGGTATTTCTGAGGCTGTAGACCAGTTTGCCAGGTCTGTTGAATATATTAATGCTCCTGATTATGCACAGCAGGTAGTGGCTGCGGCTAGTGGTGGAAACATGGAGGATGTTTTTGACACTTACGGGAGTATGTCTAAAGATATAATGGCTTTGTTTGGTGAAAACACAAGGGGTCAGCTTGAAATATCTCATTCAGCAAAAGAGTTTTACGGCAAACAAATAGAATTAGCTTCACAAGCCTTAGTAGTGTACCAGGCTACCTTAAGATCACAGGGGGCGGCACAACGAAGTAATATAGAAGGGTTAAGTGGGTTACGTCAGGATGTTGTAGATGCGATTAATTCTGATACAGCCCTTACCGCAGAGCAGCTAAGATATTTACAGCAAGAAGTAGCTTACCAGATAGGCGGTGATGAGGGAAGAGCTCTTCAGGCCAAGATAATAGATGTTAACGAGGCTATTGCCCAAGCTTCTATAGACACAGCGCAAAAGCAAAACGAGCTTGTAAATCTTGGCAAGGAATCTAATGATCTATTAATGAAACAGATTGATGCTTTTCAGAAAGAGATGGGTCAGCCTGATGTTGAGCGTAGATTTGTTCAAATGAATCTTGAGTTTCTCAGAAATACACAACATGCTATTAACCGTGTTACCGGTGGAGTATTTACTACAGAGGGTGGAGAAGTTAATAAAGTTTCAGAAAGTGAGTGGATGCAATTACAGGCGGTTGGGGAAGGCCAGTTGCAGGTTGCTAAAACTCTTGAAGAGTTTGAGAAAATGTATGGGGAGAAAATAACTCAGGGACCGAAAGATGTATCTACCTACAGTACTGTTCGCCCTATAACAAATAACATAGATATAAATATCGATGCAGATTTTATAGATCCTTCTCAGCTAGACGCAGACCGACAGAGAGAGCTGGCTCTTATGGTACGGGATGCTATAGTAGAAGAAGGGTTTAGATTTTCTTCTACTTAAGGAGTATTGAATGCCAGGTTCTATATTACCATCCGGTTTAAGAAACATCCAAGGCGTTGTTCGTTGGAAGATGGGTCCCTATACCTCTTTTGGTAAAGGTATAGAGGAAGACTCCGAAGGTAATGTTATTGCCCATCTGTTGAAAGCTGATAAATTAGATTACTCAGCTGCTTACGGCGAGATAGATGCTTTCAGTGAGTATGAAAGTCAGTTCGAAGGGGTATATAAAACTGCTGATGGGGATCCTGACTATAATAATAATATGTCAGAGATAAGTGACTTTTTTACAGAAGTTTTATCCGAACCTATCTATACTCAGATATCAGGATCTGTACCATCCCCATTGGTGGTTAATGTTAAGCAAGGTCCTATTATTGTGAATACTTACGAGGGGTTTGATATCACGTTGTCTTTAGTGAAAGCTGATGGCAGTGACGGAGGGGCTATTACAGATTTCACTCTAACTGATTACGACTCTGTAGACATGGATAGGTTGTCTGATGGTATTAGTAATATTCTTAAAAATAATACTATCACTATAAACAGCCACCCTACTTTAGAAAAGGGTGATACTATATTTGCTAGTTACGCTTATTTCCACCATACAGACATGGCTAGAGATGCTAAAGATTATTCTGTATTTTCAAGCCCTGCAGGAAAAACTTCTATTACTTTAACTTTTGATTTAAACCCTACAGGCAATCTTAGTTTGCTTCAAGAAGTAAATAATGTAGAGTTTGTAGCTCCGGACATACCTATACCTGTCGGTGCTACAGACTACATCCTGCAAATAGGTACTCCCGATGTTCAAGGTAATATTAATTACAAAGTTGTATCCACAGGTAAATTAGCTTTAAAGACTGCAGGTTCCAGTACAGTTCTAAAGTTTAATAGCAGATCCATAAAGTATCTTAAATTGATTTTGTTAGGATCTGCATTAGGTGCTTATTCTGAAGTCAATGTGGCTACTCATGATAGTACCGTATATCCTCTGGATGCTGTATCGATTGTACCCTACTATGTGGATCCTACAGTATCCGACGTACAGAGTACTCTGCTTACGGGGGAGCCTATAAGAGTTGTTGAGACAACAGAAGTTGCAAATAGTAATTCAGCTATAGGCAGACTGTATATACCTCAGTATAATATTTATGACATAGAGTCCAGACAGCATTACAGGTTATCTCATTATGATATAAGGTATGGTACGGAAGTAGTATACCAGGGTATGCCTTCTAGTTTTTTGGAGACAGCCGGATACTATATACAAAACAATGTACCTTCTATAGGGGTAGCGGAGCCTTACCCTGTAACTGGGGTTATAGCTGATGTTTATTTGCCTATGTCTTATGATCTGGTGTCACGTAGTTCGTCACAAGGTGAAACATACTTTAGCACAGCTTTCAGAAATGTAGATGCGAGTTCTTTTGAATTGTATAGTATTAAAACAGGACAAACTTCAGAGACTCTATTATCCGGGGGAGGGGTAGACTACACATTGTTTCCGAATACAGGGGCTATTTCTAAAGTAGTAGGTTTAGAAATAGGTGAAAGATTATTGGCCAGGTATAAACATACTGTGGTAAGAAATACCAACACTTCTATGGATTCTATTTATTTTATTTGTGCTGAAAATAGAGAAGCTACTATTAGATATTCCGCATTAAAAGTATTTCCTAGTATGTATTTTGCTGATTATCTTGTTAATGATGATTCCGAAGTTTATACTTTTGATATTAATCCTGTATCTCAGAGTGATTCCATGGTATCTAACAAGCAGTTAGTAAAGTTGTTGGATGGAGGTTATGTTAAGCAGACTTTTGGCAGGGGAAGAAGAAGGATGTCTATAAGCGGTGAGCGTATTACTGATGAGATGTTTGCCAAATTAGAGGAGTATGAACAGAGAACTGAAGCTTTGGGTCTGGTTACTGATATGTTGGAGTTTAAGAAAGTGTCTATTGTACCTGATTCCTTAAAAGGGCAGAGAAAGAAAACTTCTGCCTTGGATCAGGAAGGGTATACAACCCAATGGTCATATAGCATGGATATTCAGGAGCTGTAACTGTGGCGTATCCTTTAAAGTTAGCTACTAAACAAAACATCGAGAATCAAGGTCAAGATGTTAAGTTCTTCGTTGAGATGGACTGGCTGAAGAATGAGTGGACTTATGTTTTGGACAGCTACGATTCCTGGATTCAATTTCGGGAGCTTTTAGTATTTTTAGAGGGTACGGCAGATGAGGGTACTACGCAGTCGGTTAAGGTAGTGTATCCTGCTGCTTTGGAAGTTAACGCCTATGCAGGTAAGTACCTCTATATAGAGACAGGTAATATTGCAGGGCAAACAATACGGATAGATTCTAATACCTCAGATACAGTTTACTTCAGTGGTTCTCTACGTGCAGCTCCTGCTGATGGATCTATTATTAAAATTATTGATATTATAGGCATTAACAACGAGTTAGGGGAAGCTGCCATTGGTGCAGATGTTGAGGGTGCTTATGGGGTTACAGAAGTTTATGGTAACCTGGGAAACGGTCAGGTGCAGAACGTTACTTTTAGCCGTATAGGGCAGGATGATCTGTGGACCCTTGTATGTATAGGGCGTGAGGATGTAGAGGGTACTAGCAGGGCCAGGTTTTTAGTAAAGGGGCAAGTAAATGGGTTACAGGGTGATGCTTACAGTGGTGTAGCTTACTATAATGATTTTTTAGGATTCTTAATTGATGAAGGTACTCGCTTTTTTCAAGAAGGTGATATTATAAAAATCCGGTCTGCCCTAGTTTCTCGTAATTTATTAGGTACTTCTGTTTTCAGTGGTACAAGCAAGACAAGTGCACCCCTTATAGACGGTGGTCCTGATTTTCTTACCTGGGATTATATATCATGGGAGGGTCAGAACGTATCTGTTTATGTAAGAACCTCGATAGATCAGAGACGCGGTTTATGGACAAAGTGGCAGGAAGCCAGTAGCGGTGTTTCATTTAGAGGGGAACAGGCAGGGAGGTATTTACAGGTAAAAATAGATTTAGGCAGCGGGAGTCCACAGGCTAAAATATATAATTTGCAAGTGGCATACAAGGTAAAGGCACATACAAACTATACAGGGCATGAGCAGTATGTAGAAGGGTTTAACAGGGTTAAGAATATTAGAGTTAGTAGAAATAAGTCAGAGGACCTGCAAGGGTATAGTGCTGCTGACTTTAATATAACTTGGGATAATAGCAGTCGTGATTTTAGTAGGGAAAATATATCTAGCCCTTATTACGGGTTACTTGAGCCTAACCTGGGAGTAAATATAAAAACTGGATTTGAAGAAGAATTAATTCCCAGACTGAGCGGGTATACCGATGGTTTTAGTTTAAACGCTACGAATCAGGCTGTAACTACGAGAGGTAAGGATAAAGTAAAGAAGCTTATAAAGCATACTATCAAGTATGGCAATGCAAGCTACAGGGCATGGTCTGGTCAGACTTTAAAGTTTCTATTTAAAATATTAGCACTTGATGCCGGGTTCGATGTAAACGATCTTGATTTGTTTGATTTGGTAGTTAACCCTATTATTTCGTTTGTTGATTTTCGAGATAAATCTGTGTGGCAAGCTATGCAAGATTTGGCCACAGGTGCCTTAGCTGATATTTATGTAACTGAAGAGGGTAAGCTTAAACTTCAAAATCAGTTTTCTTCTAAGTTTCAAATCCCTGCTCCTTCTTTTTTTGAAAACGGTGCTGACTACATAGATATTACAGTGAATGACTTTTATAAACAGTTGGCTTTTATTGTTAAAGATCCGCAGGCCTCTATTCTTTACAGTTTTCTTAACTCTCAGGTATTTGCTGTTGTAAAAGGTGCACAAGGTGCTGTGTATGTTGGTGAGGATGATTTTGAAGAAGGCCGTGAAAGGCACAATATATGGTTTACTACGGATACAATACTTTATAGGCTGTTAGGATCTGAGTTTACTACTGAATTTGAAGAAATTATAAATGTTACACAGTCCCCTAATAATACTATATTTACTAATCTTATGGTCTATAACCCTATGCATAGCTTGCAGATGAATGGACCTACGTTGTTAAACGAGCAGTATGGCCGTTCGGTTTATATGGTTGTAGAAGAATCTAATATCTTTCGACTTGTTAAACTTAATAATGATGATGTTAGATCAATTACGGATACTGTAATAGGGTCTGATTTGGACCATAGGATAGAGGCGCATGTTGACCCTTATGTTGAAGCTCCAGAGCTCGCTAAGAATGGGGAGTTTTTTGGGGATTCGCAGTGGACTTTAGGGCCTTACTGGTGGGTTAATGATGATGATGAGGCGGAGTTCAATACGTTTGGGTATGTAAGCGGCACAGGAAGTTTAGAACATACTGTGGCTATGGGGTTAAGTACTTTAAAAACGTATATAGTTAAATTTGATCTGTTAGAAATAACAGATCATGTTAGCTTAGAGGTAGATCTTTATGGGGATATTAAAACCTATGACGTGGCTTCTAATGGGCTGTCTATTGAAGAGGAGTTTACGCCTACGGGGGTAGGTAATGATAGTATTAAATTTACAGCAGTAGATAACTGGGTAGCTGGTAGCGAGAAAATACGGATAGATAATGTGAGTGTTACAGAGAAAGGGTGGGTAAACACAGAGACTACTCCGGTTATGTTTCCTAATGCTAAATACTCGTTAGGCCGTATAGCTAAGAGCCGCAATCTTTTTAATGTGTATTATGTTAATGGGACTACTGGAGTAGAGACTTTAATACCTTACGATAATACTTTTAGCCCATCTGAGTTTTTCTTTATACCTACAGGAAAAAGTCCGGCTTTTTATAATTATAATAGTATAGATTACAGGGTACCTCATCCGGATAACGGTTTTGCTTCAGGGTATGTAAGAAGTCCTTCTAGTTGGAGATTTATTGATGAGGATGTGCGTGACTCCATTGTTATAAACTTTAACTTATTAAAGGATGATCCTAACGGTTTTTATATACTGAGGTATACAACGGCAATGCCTTTAGTGCAGGTTGGCAGTGATGCTGATTTATCCTATAAAAATGATCCCAGATTTTATAGGATGCTTTTTAAGTCCGGGCAGGAAGGTGTGTTTTTAGGCTTAGATAATGTAGATACTGGGTTTGATGGAGTTGTTTTAGACGGAGCTGTTGTTGTTAGTTCAGGGGGAGCTAAGGGGTTTGTTAGAGTTTTAGATTTGCCTGAAGAAACTCTTTATAACTTTAATAAAATATTAGTGCAGGTTACGGAGGGGGAATTTAAAGCACAGGAGTCAGTAACTATCAGTGATAAATCTGCGGATATAAGATTTGTAATAGAGAAAGATTTAAGCAATGACCGGATTCTGAATAGTCTTATTACTGTTTATCAAGATAAAGACAGTGACTTTAATGGGTATTTATTTTATGCGGATGTTATTGTTTCTGAGTGGGGACAAGCCAGTATTGTTGTTAAGAGCAATCATCCTGACTTTGCCAGTGAAGCACCACCTTCAGGCAGGGCTGGTGTTGCTCAAGGGTATTTCTCTGTACCTAATAGTTCTATGTTTGTTACTAATCCTGGGGTAACTGTAGGTACTAAAAAAGCTTTTACTGAAATTCATAAAGTTGTTGCTGTAGAAGCAATGCCTTGCAATGGGATTGTTGTAGTTGTTTGCGAGTGCTTTAAAGTGTTGTCAAATTTTAATGATATATATACATATCATCCTACAGAATATGTTTATAAGTTGTATTGGTTTAAAGTTGATGATCCATATGGGACAAATACCGATTTATCTAACAATAGTGATGAGGATGGATCAGGTAATACAATTTTTGGGGAAGAGGTTTTAGATCTTGGTGATCCCAGGGTACGCATTTATGATGTTAAATATAATCCCAAGTTTCAATACATAGTATTATGCGGAGGGTATGATGATACTTTAAGTGAGCCTGCTGTTCATTATAAATGGAGTCTTACTAATGTATATGTAGAGTTTAGTAATTTAGCAGGTAAGCCTCTTGCAGACGCATACCCAAAAGACTACTCATCCTTAACTGATGTTGTGGAAAAAGACTATTACTATTATTTTCGTAAGATGGGCGGTTTTAAAGCTACTACCAGTGAGATATGGGTATGGACTGATTTTAATAAAGGAGCGGATGATAGGGACAGGTGCGCTGTTAAGCAAGAAGTTTTAGAGTTAGGCACAGGAGATGGAGCTCAAAAAGTATTTGAGATACCTATAGCTCAAAGACCTTTCGATGTGAAGTATGCTTATATTGATGACGAGGATGTAGGTGATAACTATACTTTTGATGGTACTCAAGTTGTTTTTGATAATGCTCCGGAGATTGGGACAACAGTTACAGTAGGTGCCGCTAAGAGACTATACAGGCACTATGGAGTGTTTCTTTCTTATGAGATGTCTGCGAATATAGGTGGCAGTCCCCCTTGGAGTTCTTTGACTATTGTGAATAATTCTTATAAGGCTTGTCGTTTAAGAGTTACTATAAATGATGAATGTAAAGCAGGGTCTGTTATTTTAAGAGGGTTTGGTCCTAAGAACAATACAGTATCAGAGACTTTAGCTTTTTCAGCTGTTGGTGTACATACTAACGTAGATGAAAACGGGGATAGGTATGTAGAAACTTCTGTTGAGTTTAAATCTTTTGATCAAATCAACCCTAGCGACGCTCAAGGTGTTTATAATGGCAGTGGTAGCCGTATACGTATAGAGAGTGTTTATTTTGATGTAATACCTGGGGTATATTTAGATATTTATACCAGCACTAGTGTAGTAGAGGATCAGTTTGGTGGTAATGGTATTGTAATGGGCTATGTTGATAAAGCATTAATAAGTGTGAAGAGAGAAGGAGGGCTAGTTCGTTTACCTAAGATATCTTCTGAGAAAAGATTTAGTACAATGGATATAGATCGGGTTACGGGTGCTGTGTTTTTAGGTACCGAGAACAGAGGTTATGGTGCGAAGTATGCTATCAATGAAGAGGTTCCACTATCTGTGTATTCTTTGGACTATGATCGTAATCTTATAGATTTGTCATATGATTGGAATGATAATAGTATTAAGAACGCTATTAGTGTTAAAACGAAAAAGATGCAAACAGTTGATCATAGAGATATAGATCGGGATACAGGGATAGATGTCAGTGGCGGTGTACCATCTTTGGAATTCCTAGACGGTGGCAATCGTACATATGAAGACTGGCAATGGGCAAGATTAGAAACTGTTTGGAAAAATGAATCTCCACAGTATTTGTATAAAGGAGGTGCTTTAGAGTATCTTATAAACTTTGAAGATCCTGTGGATAACGATGATCAAACTAATCTTATTAAATTTAATGCACAGTATGTTGAAAGTTTAGGGTACTTAGATGAGAATGGTGAGTTTACAGGTACTGAGGCAGACTTTCCCGATCATGTTATTTCCGGTACTCAGTTTGGTTTACACGCAGGGTATGGAGAACTACATGCTATAAGACAGAGTCCTTTAGATCTTAGTTCACATTACTACCGTATATTTGCTCCTTGGGATGAAGATAGTCAATATTTTGTAGCACAATATCCTTCTAGGCTAAATAATGATTTTGCTATACCTGACTTAGGGGAAGAGATAGTTGTTAATGGGGATTTTAGTAGTGACGATGTAAACTGGTCTTTTAATACAGATTGGGTAGTTGGTGAAGGAGGTATTAGACATATAGGGGCTACACCTCCTGCCAGTGTTTCGCCGCTCTCTCAATCTGTAGATTTTGGGACAGGAGGTATTTTCTTATTTACTGTTACTTTTGACGGTGTTTCTGGTCATGAATTTGAAATTTATGTAAAAGATTCGAATGCCATTGAACCTGATTTAGAAGTTATGATTATAGATACTAGTGTTTCTAATTTTATGTTTCAAGCAGATGTTGTAGCGGGGTATGATACTGTAGAGGTAGTGGCAACAACAGGGGGGATAGATTCTGCGGAGGGTATTCTTGTAGATATCTCTATTAAACAAATAGAGAGTGGTTCATTTGGTATTGCTTCTCAAATTGATTTATCCTATGGGGTAGATTTAGGCATGGGGTCTGTACTTACTCTCGATATAGACGGTACAGGTGCAGTGGATGTGGATTGTGCTGCATTAGCAGTTGATATAACTAAAGTTACTGCTGATGAGATAGTACGCGCTATTAATATGACTATAGGGAAAGAAGTAGCACAAGTATTAACTTCTTATCATACAGGCAAACCTCATGTATATATACAACTAAAGAGTTCGGCTGATTTAAGGATTAATCCTACGGGAACAACATCCTCTATAGGGATGAATGGTGGGGGCGCAGCTGCTGCCATATTTGGGGTAGTAGAGAGTGGCACGTATACTGTTAGTAAGTCTGAGTTTTCAATCGGGTTATTAGAGAAAAAAGCAGTGTTGATTTATGCTGGGTCTATTGCTATACCTTTAACATATGAAGCTGGTGATTTTGATATAATCGCTTATAATGAAGGTACTGCGTCTGAAAGATGGGTATTGGTACTTTCAGAAGAGACGCGCGAGCGAGTTGCAGGTTTGAAATTAACTCTTTTATATCCTGATAGAATAAATGTTATTCGTTCAGACATAGATAAAACTTATAGAGGGGAAGAGGGCTCTGTTTATAGTTTACAGTACGGTGCTGAAGGTAGTGAAATTATACGTAAACTCAGAAGTTACGGACCTCAAGGAAATTTATATACCCCAGCTATGGACGTTGAAGATAGTTTTTATCCAAGTACAGAATTTGAAAAAGGATTAAGTGGATTTCATTTGAATATGCTTTGGCCTAATGAGAGTACACTACTTGGCTCTAGTTTATTACGTATTGAAAACCCTACAGACAACATAACTGATTCCCTTTTTAATTCTAATGAGGATCCTTCTAACCTGAGTGTCTGGATTAATAAAATAGAGATTAGAGGTCTGCCTATTGTATCAAGTGATTTAAACCTTATTTCTGTACGTGATGAAAAATCAATTAAAGAATATGGTAAAATAGAAGAGACGTTTACAAATGATTATATTCAGGATTCTGAAAGTGCGATGAAAATTGCTAACTTCTTATTGAAGTTAAAAGCTTTTCCTGTTATTAAACCTAGTATAAAGATATTGGGTTTGCCTTTTTTGCAGTTAGGAGACGTGGTAGGTGTTAAAGAAATTAATTCAGCTTTAGCTTATGACCTATTCGAGTTAATTGAAATGTCTGAAGACCTTGGGGTTAATTCCCCTTATACTATGTCTATATCAATTTTTAAAGTGTTAGACAGGTTGGCAGGCAGTGCCATAGGTCATGGAGAAAAGTATAATACAGGAATTGCTTATAAGAATACTATTCTAAGTTTAGATTTTAAAGAGGAGTTTTAAGATGGCTACAGGTTTAGTGGTAATGACCAATGATGCTGAAATAAACACAGGCAATTTAATGCATAACTTTTATTATTTGCAGGAATACCTTAGCGCTATTTCTGTAAATGCTACCCTTATTCAAGGGGTTGCTTTGAATTCTGATTTCAGAGATGCTGTAGCCAGTGCTTTGGCTCAGGATCTTGATTCTTTTATACCCAATTTGGCAACTGCGATTTATGGTATATCAGAATTTGTAGAAAGAGTTGTGACTGCACAGGCTGGTGTGGATGGTGAGACTTTTAATGGTCTGGCTTATAATGATGCATTTATAGAAAGTTTAGTTGTGGCAATGGTAGACACTGAGGCTTTCATTAATGCATTCATGAATTATTTTGATGAAAATGCCAGCGCATTGTACACAGCCCTTAAGAGTGATGTCTTTAGGGCTTACTACGGTCCTGACATTGCTGATTTTCCATTTGGTACTGCAGAGACAGGTGATGTAGGGGCTATTAGTTTATTAGAATATCCGGAACCAGATGTAGTTGGGGAGGATGCTACTAAGTATATAGGTGTGACATTTGGTTTGGGTGACGATTTCAGTGATGTTAATATATTTGTATCTAAAGATGACAGTTTTCCTTTAAGTACATTAAATCCCGGCCCTACAGGCACTATGCGATTTACTCCTTTAGGTTCTCCAGTAGGGAGTGCAACAGGGTATATACATGGTGCTTATTTTGATCCTAACTCTGGTGCTCAACTGTTGGATATTTCTGATCTCGAGTGGAGTGGTGAAGAGCCTCTTTATGTGAAATTTCTTGGAACGAAAACCGGTATCACTCTAATTCGTGTAGGGTTTGACTATGCTAAACATGCAGCTCAAACTAACTCTCCTGCGTCTATCAATGATCCGAGTGCTATAGAGGGGGTTGATCTAAAAGTAAATTCTCAAACTGATTGGGAACGTTTTGCAGGGGCAGATGGGGCTCCTCAAGTTTCTGATTATTATAGTATATCTTCTGGTAAAATAGAAATACCTGACGGTTTACGTGTTGTAATTGACGAGGTAGACGGTGGGGATTACGGCATTACCGGAGCTGGTTATACGTGGAATAGATTAAGGGCATACACTATGTATAATCCTATCTATTTAAAAGGAAATCTTACTCTTGAGGCTAATGGTCTTGTGACTATTGTTAAACGTAATACAGAGGCTACTTTTAGGGTAGAACCAAAGAATTCTTTTGCTAACTGTTATAATAGTTACGGAGGGGGTACAGAGCGTAGGATTTATGTGGTATTTGATGAAGGTGAAATAATTGAAGGGGATATGGTGTATTATCCAGGACCTGATCAATATTACTATGTTATGGGAGTGAACCCAACTTCTAACTATATTGATGTGGATAGAGATATATCTACTAATTATTCTGTTCAGACGTTGTCTGTGTTATATCAGAATGTTAAAATGTCAGGGTTCTATTTCGATGGCCGTGGCGGTTTGTTAGATTATAACGACACTCCCCTTAAGACTGAGACAGATGGAGGTGGGGGATTTGGAAACTTTGAGGGTTTAGCAAACTCCATTTTTGATATTATTATTGTAAACTGCAAAGCTCTTAATGGTGGTGCTTTTTATTTGGATAAGTGTATCAATATACAGGTTAGAAGACCTATACGTCTTTGTCAGGCTGAGGAGGATGTGTATAGTGCTGACGGTGAAGGAGGTGCCATATATGGTGGAGTAGGTGTGAAGGCAGAAGCTACTATGTGTAGTGCTTACACAGGTGGCGGTTTTAGTAAATGTGTTTTTTCCACTATAAAGGGATATAAAAATATAGCAGAAACACCTTATACTGAAAATTTCTATCAGTGCTCGTTTAGTAAAGAAATTCATCATAACAATTTTGATTCTCTAAAAATTGTAGCGAGAACGAAGGTAAATACTGCGGGCAGCTTAAACAGCTTAACTACGCTCTTGACAGTTTCGCCGGGGGTTAAGTTAGTTATTGCTGATTTCTTTATAATAGTTACAGCAAGCAGTTCTGTGACTACTGCTGCTTCTATCAGTATAGGTAATAATGATCCTGACTATGATAATTTATTTGCTGCGGCTAATATACAGTTAAAAGCTCTGGCCGATAAGAAAACTTATCAGCCAGAGCGGAGTTTTGGTACAATGGCTATATTTGGGGGAGGGGATGAGGTTAAATGTAGATTGGATACTCCTATAGTAGGCACATCTCAAACGATAGAGATTGTGTTATGCGGTTATGAGTATCAGGATATTTAATAAGGAGTTATAGATGTCATTAAAAGGTTTTGATGTCCCTGCTGAGTTTACGCCTTACATGTTGTGTAATGCAACAACAATGTTAAAGATCTATGATCAAGAAAGCTTTGAGTGGTTTTTTGGTGATGGTACTGAGACTGGATCGGGAACAACTGGTGGGGGGTGGTCTTATTCTGAGTCTGGGGGTTTGGTCACAATTACGGTACCTTTTGGTCAAGTAGTTATTTTCGTTCCTTGTGAAGAAGGCGGTACTTTAAATACTTTTAACGGCAATAGAGGATATGTGTTAAAAACAAGAGTGAGGGTATCTCCACATACGCATCTGATAGGTTTTAACGAAAATAAGACTATCATAGCCAGAGATGATACCTCTGGCCATAAGGAGGATTTAAAATTATTTACTGAGAGTTTAGATACAAAAAGCGCTTCAGTTAGTGGGGGGGATAGGTTTAATATCTCATCTACGACTGAGTATGCTGAAGGGGATATGGTTGTTTATGAGAAGAACAACACTTTTTATAGGGTTATTGATGTAGTTAGCGGTACTCAGCTTCAAGTAGAGCGAGATATAGATGACACAGGGGGAGGTAGTGCTCAGATTTCTAAGATGAATCAAGGTATAGTGTTTTCAGGTTGGGCATTTGACGGTAGGTGTAATGTAAACGGCTTAGGAGGATCTGTAACAGATACTACAAGAAATGGCGGAGGATTATTAATTCCTTATTGTGGGCAAAGTGTTTTTTCACTAAAAGGGATTAATTGTCAAACAGGATTAAATGGGGGTTTTATAAGTGGGGAAGGTTTAAGTGCTTATTTGAATATAAGAAATATAATAAGTTGTCAGGCAGGTGCACCTTCTACGGATGGCCAAGGAGGGGCTGTATACGGTTGTCATCATTCTCTTTTTAGGGATATTAGATTTACAAAAGCTTATTACGCAGGAGGGGCTATAGCTGGGTGTAACTACGCACACGCGAGTCAGTTTTATGCTTGTCAAGCACTTGACGGATATGCTTTGACAGCATTAGGGGGAGGCCTTTATAATTGCCAGCATAGTTTGATTGAGATGATTGAAAAATGTATCAGTGAAGGACACGGTGGGGCAGGAGCAAATTGTGATTATTCAGAAATAAGAATGATTATGAGTAATAAGGCTGCCAATAATGGAGGCGGTTTTTACGATTCAGATTATTCTGAGTTAAGTAATTTTTACAATAATATAGCTTCGAATTCTGCAGCTCATAGTTGTAATAACAGTGTTTATTTAGGTACATGGCGTGGAAACACAGGGGGGCATATAGACGCTTCTAACAGTATAGCAATAGTTACATTTGAAGGAGGTGCAGGTAGTCATGTGTCTAGCAGTGCAGAGTCTTTGGATTTATAATAGTGAGGAGAATGTGTAATGCCTTTTGAAGATTTTGATGAATCTTATTCTGAAATATACCAGACGTTAGCTTTACCTGGTACTTCTATAATTAAAATAGAGACACAGGCAGAATTTAATAGTTATTTCGGTAGAGGTAATGAAGTGAACGTTCCTCTTTTTGTAGGGCTTGATCGCAGTTTAGGATTTGGAGACGGATCTGATGGGGATGTTGTTATTTCTACATATAAGAACCTTGTAAGAGATATGAATTATAATAATTTAACTATTAATTTAGGGCAAACTCTTAATACTAGAGGGTATACGGTAAATGTAAAGGGTATATTAATTAATAACGGTAAAATTACAGATACGTGGAGTGGTGGGGCAAGTCAGACTGGGGGAGGGATATCTGGGGTTGGTGCTAATACCGCTGGGGAGGACGCACATGCAGGAGGAGTTGGCGGTGCAGGAGATCCTGGAAATAGTCCTAATCAAATAGGGGGAGGTTATTCAGGAGGCAGAGGAGGGGGAGGAGGAGGCTCTTCTAGTATTTGGGATAGGATGAGTCCTAAAAGTGATAAATGGGACACAAAATATGAATATGATTATCATTCTAACCCCATAATAATGGATGGCACAGACGGAGGCCGAGGGGGTTGGGGAGGTCAAGGGGGTGGTTGTGTAAAAATAAATGCTTTTAAATTTAGAAATTATGGAGAAATAGATGTTTCTGGAGAGGATGGAGAAGATGGTTGGGACGGGCAGGATGCAAGTTTGGGACATCATAGGTACGGGGGTTGGTATCATGGTAGATGGGATTGGAAACTTCATTGGTCACTTGCAACTTATATAAGGACACACCGCACTGGCGGCGGCGGTGGGGGAGGAGGAGGTGGCGGTGGATCCGGCGGAAGTATTACTATTCGTTATAGTGATGAGTTTATAGATCAAGGTAGTTATGATATGAGTGGAGGCAAAGGAGGAAAAGCCGGGGATAAAGGCTTTTATGAGACTTCCGCTGTGGGGGGAATAGGGGCGGACACGCCTACAGGTAATTGGGATGATACACAAGCGTTAGGTGGGGTAGGAGGAGTAGGATACCCTTCCACAATAGAAGGGAAAGGGGGAGACGGGGGAAAGGGTGCGAGATCTACGCATACACAGAATTCTCCAGGGGGAACTGATGGGAGTGATGGGGAGGCAGGGAGATCTGGTCTTTTAAATTTGCCAGAAGATACAGCTTCTGGTACAACAGAGGCTGGATGGGAATGGGTGTATAACGGTTCTTATGTAACAGTTACGATACCTGAAGGTGTTACCATTTTATTATTGCCTTGTAAAGAAGGGGGTGTTATTGGTGATGACGGTAGGATGGGGTATACATTAAATTCCTGTGTAAAAATACCAAGTGGGGGGAATATAGCTATTTTAGGAATTGGTAACCCAGTAGTTAAGAGAAATGTGTATTCCGGTTTTAAAAATAATATAAGGTTTGTTACTGATCTTGAGAGTAAGAGAGAAATATCCAATATAAGTGATAACCAGTTTACTTTATTTAATACTAGCGGTCTTAGTAAAGGGGATGTAGTACTTCATACATCTGTCAATTATTCTGAAATGAGTTATGCTACGAGAGGCACGATTACTGATTCTCAAATTTATAATTATTATACAGTAATTCAAACAGCAGGAAACATAATTACTGTAGATCGGGATATAGACTCTTTCGCAAGTATAGGGCATCTGTATAAAACAATTCCTGGTGTTAGAATGGAGGGTTGGGAATTTAATGGAGCAAACGGAGTTTTATTAAATCCGGAGGAAGAGCCGCTTGAGCCAGAGTCCTCACAGGCTGGTTATAATTCTCCGGACATAGGGTATCCTGTGCATGCAGGGGGAGCTTTTAATATACTAGGGGCTTATGACTGGAAATTACCTAAGATAAGTAATCATAGAATAGCGGATTGGTATGGAAGTGCTATTTATGGCGGTGCTTTTTTGGATATAGGGGATATAGAGTATTGTATTGCAGGGATGTATAGTATGGATTTACCGGCTCTTTTCCTGTCAAATCAGTACATGGGGGGCACTGTTGCTAATGTTGTTTATTCTAGAGTTAATTCTATTAAAAAATGTCGTTCTATTAAGAAGATTACACCCCCTTACGCAGGTAACAGGTATACTGTAGGTGCTGGGTTTTTTGATTGTAGTCATAATATTTTTGGGGAGATAGTTGACTGTGTTTCTGATTATTTTGCTCCAATTAGTCATGGAAGGTATAATATTATACGTAGTTTAAAAGGAAACAAGGTTAGATCAGGAGGGGCTCTTTTACGAATGGTAGGTGATAGTGACATTGAACGTATATCTGATAATATATTAGTAAATAATACAGCAGCAGTAGGGTGGGATTCTTCTTATAATTTGATAAGAACTGTTTTAAACAACGGTAGTGCTTATTATGAGTTTAATGGTGCTAATTATAATGTGGTTTTAGGGGTACATACAGGGAATACTTGGCTTGCTGTTGAGAATTCGTGTACAGGGAATATATTTAAAAACATAACGACGTGATTTGATAGTATAATTTATATAGGGAGAAAGAAATGAGACGTAAAGATTACAGATCAGGACAGATTATCAGAACTGACTTTGATGAGTTTGATCTGGTTCCTCGTACTTTAAGGGATTCTTATACTTGGTATATACGTAATGCAGAGGATACTGACTTTAGTGCTGTAGAGGATGAGCGCATAATAAAGTGGGAAGGTGATTCTCTTACAGGGCATATTGCTGCAGGTCCAAAAATTACCAGTGTACCATCTTATCCTAGCGCACCTTCTGCTGATAAGGTTCTTGATGAGGTCGGTCTTGAACTCCTGCTTGCTGATATTCGTACAAATTTGGCGGATGTAGACAATCGTATCCACGAGGCGGTACAGGACGTTGCTGCTTTAAAAGCCATCGATACTACAGATGCTGGCCTTTACCCTGATAAGATGGTAATCAATGTTGAGGATAAGGGTATTTATCGACTTGATCGTAATAGCAGCGCTACTGCAAACGATGATACAGTGGTTGCTCCTACTGCAGGTACAGGTAGATGGTTTCGTATGGTTTCAGCGCTTGTTGTAAAGAATAACTTTACTGCAGGTGCATATCCTGATGTAGGTAATGACAGTACCCAAGGATATTCTGTAGGATCTTTGTGGTATTATAATTCTAAATCTCTTCTATATATCTGTGACGATGCTTCTTCGGGGGCGGCAGTGTGGCGTATTCTTGAAGTAAAGAATAACTTTGTTGCTACCTCAGATCCTGGTGTAGATAATGACATAGATGAGGGGTATGCAGTAGGTTCTCGCTGGGTGAATACGGAGAAAAATGTAGTATTTACTTGTTTGAATAATGCAGACGGTGCTGCAGTGTGGGTTACTGCAGAGACGAAGCATAAGTTTAATGCTACTGCCAACCCTACAGCAGACAACGATATAGACGAAGGGTATACTGCAGGTTCTGTATGGATTAATGTAACCACAAAAGCTGTTTTTACATGTATAGATAATACGGATGGTGCAGCGGTGTGGGCCGAAGGGAGTGGGGCAGGTATATCTAGGGTTATTACTCAGGCAACTCACGGTTTTACACTCGGTAAAATGTTGACTTTAAATACCAATACTTTTGTATTGGCCTCTGTTGATACTCCACCCTCACAAGTATTTATGGTTACCGAAGTTATTGATCCTAATACTTTTAAAGTTACTCAGTTTGGGTACGTGGAGGGGCTTTCAGGTCTTTCTACCGGTCTTAATTACTTAAGTACTTCGGGGAATCTCACTACATCAGAACCTAAACTTGCCTTTCCCGTATTTTATGCGAATACTTCTTCTTCCGGCTGGTTATTGCCTTTAGGAGGTTCTGCGGATGCGAGATTGGATGCTCTTGAGAATGCGGAAATACCTGCAGCTTATGTAAGCGGTACTGATCAAGATCTTAACTCTCCTGACGACGATAATGATTCTCAGGCAAGTTATGTCCCTATAGGAAGTTCTAGCGGCACATATGGTACTCAATTAAAGGTTGGTACTTATTTATGGACTTGGCAGACTGCACCTGACGATAGTACTCATGTATGGGTTGGGCAGAGTGCAGGCAGTAGTTATGGTTCTATTATATTTACAGAGACTGCAGCTTGGAATGCTTTCGCTCCATCTTCTATTAATGGTCTTTTAACATTTTCATTTGATTCTGGTGAAGGCTCATTTGAATATTATTATGATTATGAAGCCTGGTTTCTTGCTTTTAATGGATCTTCTGATGATGTAGTAATTGCTAAAAATGGTGATGTCTTTAAAGGGTCTATTGCGCCTGAAAATCTTGTTGTCGATCATCATGGTGTAGCCGGTCCTCAAGGTAGAGTAAAAGAAAAAGCGGATATTGGTTTAGGTGATGTTCTCAATATTAAACATAATATTGCTGCGTCTACAGACCCTGGGGCCGGGGAAGATAACCTTGATGGGTATTCTGTAGGTTCTGTTTGGATCAACACTACAAAGGATTCAGTATTTCGGTGTGTGGATTCTTCAACTGCTGCTGCGTTGTGGCTTGGTCGGAGAAAGGAGACCTCGGATCCTGCGGTTGGGGATGATGTAGATGACGGTATAGCAGTTGGTACTTTCTGGACAAACACTAGCAGTGGTAAGGTCTGGGTATGTACTGATAACTCTTCGGGTGCAGCGGTCTGGACAGATATCACTCAGACAGGAGGTGGAGGAGCTACTGCTGCAGGGGACGGAACGATTACTGCAGGAAATACAGAAGCTACTGTGACTTTTTCCGGAGAGGCTGGTAACTATAACAGAGCCGTTGTCAATGGTGTTGGTAACAACAGCGCTCAGCGTGCTTTCCGTATAAAAGATGGGTCACCCTATGACGATAGTGGTGATTTGAAAGTAGATGTATTCATTGATTCTATCTTTACGGAGGATTTGGATTTTCATGTAATCCTTGGTGATGAATAATGGCAGAACTTATCCTTCATAACACATTATCAAGCGACGCAGCTATTTCAAAAAGCGTGAAAGGGGCTAATGGCTCTAAAACTGGCGGCGGCTTTGCTCCTTGCAGGTTTGGCGATGGTTTTGAAGTAGATGCAAATTCTGAATATGTAGATTTCACAGGAACAATTCTTGATGTGACAAAAGGTACAGCTGAGTTTTGGTATAGGCCCAGTTTTGATTACACGACGACAAACACATGTGCTCTGGTTAGTCGTCGAACTTCATCTAGCTATTATATGCATCTGATTTGGTATAAGGGCGGAGGAGACGCAGAAGGGTATTTTAGATTTTATATTTCTGGAGCTGTATCAGGTACAGATTATGTTGACTTAATTG
>Ga0272443_10000773_pt1 | contig 53731 bp, 46 predicted proteins | sample SSMAcet12_FD_193581 | JGI IMG/M metagenome (GOLD analysis project Ga0272443, IMG submission 193581) | Marine sediment archaeal communities from Little Sippewissett salt marsh, Falmouth, MA, United States - SSM-Acet-12 | ecosystem: Environmental > Aquatic > Marine > Wetlands > Sediment ... | reverse complement strand
TTGCCGCCAGGCAAAGCGATTTTTATTCCCCGAGCCGTTGAACCTCATTAGCGGATTCAGGAGCGCGTTAGCGCGGAAGACGCGTAAGGGAGACTGCTTGCTGTCAGTCTCCCGAATGAGGTTCAACTTGTTTTTATGATAAGTAAAGTTATTTAATATTTTTGGAAACGGGGGTATATGGTGAGGTTTTTTCATTATAGATGTTCTTCGTAATACATAGTTGATGGACAGGGGTTAATGCAGGTCCAGGTCATCAATGGGGCTCTTTATCTGAACGAGATGGCGACGACTGACATGGGTGTAAATATCAGTGGTCCTGCTGCTCTGGTGACCAAGCAATTCCTGAATGTACCGTATGTCCAGACCAGTCTCGTGTAAATGTGTTGCGTAACTGTGCCTCAGACTGTGAATACCTACCTCCCTGTCAATCCCGGCCCGGGATAAAGCTGCCTTGAATACATGGTATACACTGGATGTGGTGTACTGACCTCCCTTCTGCCCTTCAAATAACCATACTAATGGATGATATGAATCTCTGTATTCTTCTATCTTTTCCCATACCTTCTCTGAAACAGGTACTACCCTGTCAACATTACCCTTGCCTCCGCGTATGTGCAATATCCCCCTCTCACGATTTAAATCGGAAAGCCTGATGTTAACAACCTCGCTACGCCTTAACCCACATGAATATGTTATCCATAATATTAACCTGTGCTTCAAATTGCGGGTGGAATTTAATATCCTCTTTACCTCTTCTTTCGAAAATACCTGGGGTAATGGCCTGGATTTCCTGGGCCGCTTTATTAATTTAATATCAAAATCAGATTCAGGTATCAGAGAATAATACGTTTTTATAGCTGTTATTACCTGGTTCTGAAATGATGCAGAATAACCCAGAATCATTATGTGCTCCTCCATAAACGCCCTGAAATTTTCATTGCTGATATCTGAAGGTAACACCGGCTGACAATACTTGAAGAAATATTCAAGTTGCGATAAATATGTTTTAATCGTGTGACTGCTGTACCTCTGCTCCGAAAGATAACTTTCTAATAATTTCAGAGCAGCTATGGCCTCAGGCCCCGATTCTCGTTCCCTGATTCCTGCAGTAACTTCTTTTATCCTGTTCTTTAAGCCCTCGGGTTTACGAACCTTTTTCGTTATAACCTTAATACCAATGTCATCAAAATAATCAGCCAGTGAATCAACAGTTGCCCTGGAAGCGGTGAGGTACCATTCCCTCAATTCCTTATTGTATACAGGCTTTCCATAATGCCTTAATTCCCTGATCCATTCTTTATCGTAGCGGCCGGTGAATTTGATAATTAGCCTTCCGCTGCTGTAATCAATACTGAATTCTACCGGATCAAATAACGTAGAGCCCTTACCTCCTTCAGCACTGTAATTCATTTCATCCCAATTAGAGTGAGTGCCGCCAAAGGATTCGTCAGATGAGACGACAGCTAAGGTATTATCTTTTGTGGATGTGATTTCAATGCCGGAATTGCCGTGTCCCGGTGAATCATGAAGCCCAATAGTATTAATCCTGAATTTACCCCTGAAATACCTGGTAATATCCCTGTAACTGTCTTCCCTGTCTTCAATATACCAGCACCTGTTGCTCTGGCTCCACACCCTCCCTGGATAGGACCTTATCATCCTCTCGAATTCGTGATCTCGTTCACATTTAATAAAAATACAAGGGATGTTCCTGTGTTGCCCACGAATGAGTGTGATTGTTTTCATACAGCACTTTTTTGGTTAATACAGCATTATTCCTATTCCTGTAATAAAGATAAGAAATTATCAGGAATAAAGTAGAGACGCAAGGCCCGCCTTCGTTGAAGCTACGGAGAACAAAGCCTGGCGTCTCTACGTTTTTTCTAAAAATTGTATCAGATTTTCTAATATATATTTTCTTATTCTCCTGAATTCATAAGCATCACGTATTATTCTGTCATAATAACCTCGCTGCCAGGCAAACTCAGGATTAATTTTGCGTGCTCTGACTGTTACCTTAGATTTGAATCCACGGATGATTGATGGATTATTGTCAGATTGTGGACAGAATTTATTACATACATTCAATTTATCTGCCAAAGTAGAGACGCCAAGCTTGGCGTCTCTACGTCTTATTATTATGATACCACGAAATTTTTTTGCCATTTCTGCAAAACATTCCTATTCCGCTAATAAAGATAATAAATTTTGGGAAATAAAAGGATAGAAGCACCAGGTCCGCCTTTGTGCAGGTGACGCGTCACAACGACTGACAAGAACAGATACTTTTACTTTTCAGCAATAACCAGCATCTCGAAGTCTTCAGTGGTCAGTTTGTCATTCCGCGAGAAGGCTCCAAGCCTGGCTCCGAAAATTTCAACAGAAGTGTATCCGAGTGATTTTAAGAGCCAGTTTATTTCACTGGGCACATAATATCTCTCATTTGCCTCAACTGTCTTCTTATTGCCGGAATCGTCTTCAAACTCGGTGATATTATGGTCACGGAAAGTCATCAAATCAAAGGTATTACTTCTGTATGTTGCATTCCCCTCCCCGGTTGTTGTATCGCAAAACTCTTCAACGGAATGATACAATGGGAATAAGCCGTTCAGGGTAGTGAAAATAAACTTGCATTTATGCCTGAGAGATTGTGTGACGTTCTTCAATATCTCAAAATTCATCTCATCAGTTTCCATAAGCGGGAAGCCTCCCTCACAGAGCATAATGGCAACATCAAATTCCTCAACGAATGGCAAATCCCTGGCATCATACTGCAGGAAATCAATTTTAAGATTGCTGCTTTTTGCTTTCTCGCTCGCTCTGATTAGTTGCGATTCGGATAAATCTATGCCTGTGACCTTATATCCTCTTTTTGTCAGTTCGATTGCATGCCTCCCCGTTCCGCATCCTACATCCAGTATTTTCAGCTCTTTGTTGTATGCCATTTCCTTCTCAATAAAGTCACATTCACCGTCAGTGCCCTGCGTGAAGCTTTCACTATCGTATTTCCTGCCGTAATTTTCAAACAGTATTTCGTACCATTGTCTTTTCATTGTTATGGTTTACGTTATTTACTTTCACTGGTGATTTTCTATAATATGTGTGGTATTAATGCTTTTCTCAGTCCGGGATAATCCGGGAAAGTATTCCGGTACCATTTATGGTGATGCAATGCCCGGGGAATAAGATTTACGGCTGTCCAGACAGCAAATGATAGACCAGGCAGACTCCAGGTCATTATTGCAAAACCTGTCCATTCCATTAGCTCACCTGCGAAGTTAGGACATGAGATATACCTGAACAGAGTATGGGAAGGAATTGAATAACCCGATTTCTTACCGTTACGAAGATGGATGAGGTGATTGTCTGAAACCTGGTTGACAATAAATCCTGTGATAAATAATGTTATACCTATGATGAAGCGGGGATCTGTGATCCAGGTGGTGTAGTAATCCCCAACTGTGGCACGGATCTGGAGATCCATGCCAGCGGACTCCCCTGCTCCATGCCCTCTGCTCCCTGCCATGTACCCCAGCCAGTAGCCGTTGAGAAAACCGTTCACAAGGTTGAAAAACAATGCAAGGAAAACCACCAGCACAGGAATCTTCTTTCCTTTTGTCCTTGTCCTGAATGGGAAAATGAATATACGGTTGAAATAATGAATAAACCATAATCCAAAGAATACCCACAGGATATTGAAATCCCATTTATTGCCAGTAAGAAATAGAACTGTAATGAGTACAAGTGATGGGAGCTCCATTATGAACCATCCCATCCGGTTATCAATAACCGGACCCCATCTTGTACTGGCATGCCTTCCATATGGTGCCCTGACCTTTAACAGAAGAGGGAACATTACAATCGCCAGGCCAATCCATGCAAATACCAGTATATTAAAGTGTTCTTTCAGTATCACATTTTATTTTATTCATTTCCGAAATCAGGATTTACCACAGGAAATAGTGCCCCCGTCTCTTCCTGCATTTTCCTTAACAAATTTTTGAGTTCAGCTGTTATTTCAGGGAATTGAGACGACAGGTCTGTAGTTTCTCCAATATCCTCAGCCAGGTTGTACAGTTCTGTTTTTCCGTAATGATAAAACTCAATTAGTTTCCAGTCTCCTTTTCTGATGGCAGCTCCAGGTGTCCACTGGCTACTATGATAATGTGGATAATGCCAGAATAAAGCTTCTCTTTCAGGCGGACTGTTTTCGGTGATCAAGGGGAAAAGGCTTTTGCCATCTTTATGCTGTGAGGGAATCCGATTCAAACCGGCCATATCAAGTATGGTTGGATAAAAATCGGTGCTTATTACCGGGATATGACTTTCACTTTTGGTTATACCCGGACCTGCAATTATCAGGGGAACTCTTATACCTCCCTCATAGCACCAGCCTTTCCCTGCCCTCAGGGGGCGTACCGAGGTAGGTGCTGAGCGATCCCTCCGCACTGTTGAAAGACCCCCGTTATCCGATGTAAAGATAATATATGTGTTTTCAGACAGGCCATTTTCATCCAGGTACTCCAGTATCCTGCCCACATTCTCGTCCATGCTGTGAACCATTGATGCATAGGCTGCGTCCACCTGGTTAACAGTTGTGCTTCCAGTATGTTCGTCTACGAGTACCGGGTTTGCATTATCACCTTTCTGAGCCAGTTTTTCCTCGAAATATGAAATGTGCTTTTCACATGCCTGTATAGGGGTGTGAACGGTGTAAAATGCCAGGTAAAGAAAAAAAGGCTTACCATCAACTGTTTTGAGGAACTCAAGCGATTCATCAGCCAGCCTGTCTGTCAGATATTCTCCATCAGGCCCGTCAGGCAGCTTTGGGTTACTGTATGGGGAATAGTATCCTCCGGGTGGCTGACCCATATGATGCCCTCCCTTATTAATATCGAATCCCTGGTCTTCAGGAAAAAATCCTGTGTCACCCAGGTGCCACTTGCCTGCAAAGAAGGTTTTGTAGCCGTTTCTTTTCATTGCTTCAGCTATTGTTTCTTCATCCAGTGCAAGCTGATGATTGTCCGCAGGACCCAGGAGCTGCCTGTTTTTAGGATCATCCCCCGGAATCCAGTCAGTGATATTTACACGGGCAGGGTACTTACCTGTCATAATACTTGCCCTCGTTGGTGAGCAAACAGGTGAAGTGGTGTAAGCATCAGTGAAAACCATGCCTGTTGATGCGAGCTGGTCAAGATTGGGTGTCTCATGGAAAGTGCTTCCATAGCAGCCCAGGTCAGTCCAGCCCAGGTCATCAACCAGGAAAAATACGAAGTTCGGCCTGATCTCTTTTTTGCCGCAGGATATAAAGAGCATGGAGAAAAAAGAGGTAATTAAAAGTATCCTTTTCATTCACCCATTAAATTAAGCACGGCCACGTAAAAATCCTTATCAACAACCACCTCGCATGGCTCAGCACCCTCAACGGATGACCATCCCCTTCCTGAGAACTTCAGCCATGTTTCCTTTCCGTCGAGGTACACTTTAAGAGGCATATTGAATCCTCTCACTACATTGCCCCATCTGTACATCAACCCGTTCTCATTGAACCTGTATTCAAACACTGGTATCCTGGTATCACGCAGAAACTGATCGAATACTGGCTTCAGCTCAAAATCGGTATGCTCATCCATATACCCTTCTATTTGTTCAGAAGTAACTGTCTGGTGCCAGAATGTTTTATTAAGACCACGCAGGATGCCTCTCCATTTTTCATCATCGTTCACCACCTGCCTTATCATATGCAGCATTGTTGCTCCTTTCTGGTACATATCACCTGATCCTGAGCGATTGACATTATAGGTTCCAATAATAGGACGGTCATTACCGATGTTTGAGCGTACTCCCCTAAGGTACTCGAAGCCTGCCTCCCTGCCGTACCAGTACTCAACAAAAAGTCCCTCGGAATATGCGATGAAGCTTTCATGAATCCACATATCGGCAATATCCTTATAGGTTACATTATTCGCAAACCATTCGTGGCCTGACTCATGAACAATGATAAAGTCGAATTTGTCACCCCAGCCTGTCCCGCTGATATCACGACCGCGGTACCCGTTTATATAACCATTACCATAAGTTACCGAGCTCTGGTGTTCCATTCCCAGGTAAGGGGCTTCAACAAGCTTGTATCCGTCTTCATAGAAAGGGTAGGGGCCGAACCAGTACTCAAAAGCTTCAAGCATCTTGGGTACCTGCCTGAAATGCTCCTTAGCCTTTACAAGGTTATAGCTCAGAACGTAATAGTCACAGTCGAGCTTACCCAACTCACCATCGTATACTTCATTGAAATGTGCATAATCGCCAACATTTATGTTTACACCATAGTTGTTTATGGGATTATATACATACCAGTGCCATGTTTTTGTGCCGTCAGGATTTTCAGTGACCCCCTTATATCTGCCGTTTGATACATCCATCAGGTTACCGGGTGTTGTTATGCTGAAGCGCATACTGTCGGGTTCGTCATACATATGATCCTTACATGGCCACCATATGCTTGCACCTCCTCCCTGGCATGCAGTGGCGTAGAAGTAATTTCCGTTATCATCATAAACCCATGTAAGCCCATCATCCCATGGCGGCCTGCGACTAACCTTGGGTTTGCCACCGTAATAAACAATAATTTCGTTCGATTCACCTGTCACCTGTTCTTTATTTGTTTTAACAAACCATGCATTACCATCACGACTGAATTCCAGTTCTTTACCGTCCTGTGTTATTTTACTGATTACCATGGGCGGCTGAAGGTCGATCTGCATCAGCTTATGTGGTTTTAATACATCATACCTGATAAGCATATAACCGTTAATACTGCTATCAGCAGGGTTCGTTGTGATGTTCATATGATAGAATGTAAGATCCCACCATTCCCTCTCAGGTGTAACAGAACCGCGCAGTGTATCCTGCCTGGTGAATGTTTGTTGGAACCTCTGTGCATTAACACAAAGTGCAGAAAGAACCAAAAGTAATGTCAAAACAGTTTTTCGTATCATCTATGTAAGATTTGTGTTTTAAATAATACCAAACATACATAATAGTTTTAATATAATGGCAGTCGGACAGGATTGAGCATGGAGCATGGGGCAAGGAGCACGGAGCAGGGGAGAGGAAAGAAAAAGCAAAAAAATCTAAAATCTTAAATCGTTGATCTTTAACAGATAATCGCGAGATTGGCGAAAGGCAAACGTGTGATTCGAGCTTGGCGTAAGGCAATCTTCAATCTTTGAACTGGTACACCCTTACCCAGTCTATTTCCATTGAGCTGGCTCCTGACATTGGCTTCTCCAAACCTCCGGAAAAATTAATATACATTGGCTCATCCGGAATATTTGAAGTTTGCCGGAATACTTCGTAATTATTTATTTTCCAGACCAGCTTGTCGGCAGTCCATTCAAGGGTGTAGATATAAAAGTTCCTCCCGTATTTTCCTCCGATAGATGTTTTTGCAGCCCTGTCGCCATTGACGAAGAAATCCATCCATACCTTTCCCTTTGCCGTGCGGCAAACATCAATGTGTGGAGTTATTTTACCAGCCAGGAGGTAGAATGCATGCCTTGGACCAATTGCGGTATTCAATTTGACCTTTGCCTGGAATATCCCATGCTTCTGACGGAAACTCTTCCCAGTATTAATTACCCCCGAGGTATAATTGAATAACTTGTTCCTGAACCCGCCCAGGGCAGGATTCCATACCTTTCCTTCTTTTTTCTGCGGCCTTGTGCTGATACGGAGTATGCTGCTCCCAACATGGATATTATCTGATCTAGTGTAGCAGTGCAGGTCTGATTCCAGGGAGTATGTGTCATTAAGTAATTTATCGCCCCAGTAATGGTTGGAGATCCATTTTTTTGTGTCCAGGCTGTTTTCATCAAACTCATCATGGAATGTGAGTTCCCTGTGTTTCAGAATGTCGAATTTATCTGAATCTTTAACCTTGAAATACCAGATAATATCATCACTGTTCTTAAGTTTGACATACTCCTGTTCCACCTTGTAAAGGTCTGATTTCTCAAAGCGCTTCTTATCGAGCAGGTAAGCTTTCCTTTCCCTGAATTCATCAGCCTGAAGGTATTCCTTAAGCTCCCCGTGCCGTGATACTTTCTGTGAGCCGTCAAGATTGTTGAAGTTAGAAAGTGCTTTTGAGCTCTTAAACCTCAAAAAAAACTTAATATCAGGATCGTTTTTCAGTATTTTATATTCCTGGAGCAATTTAAATTCATCGGTATCCTTGAAAGTAATGGGTTTCATATTCTTTTTTTCAAGGAAAGCCTGTGAATTCACAAATTCTTTCAATTCCAGGAAACGTTTGATACTGGGTACGGATTCTAGTTTTTCAGCATCTTCTTTTTTTCCTTTTTTTAATAGCTTTTTATAAGCCCTTATGTTTGAATCGGAATTCAGTCTTCTATATTCCCTGTATTTGTTATATTCCTCCGTGGTTTTGAAGGTAACAGGCTTCATTTTCTGTTTTTCTTTAAAAGCGGTCGAATTTATCGTAAGTTCAAGTTCTTCGAAACGTTTTAATTTATCCGAATTTTCCAGTTCCCGGTACTTCTTCAAATCAACACTGTCGCGGGTTTTGAAATACATAACAAGATCTTTGCTCTTATCCAGTCTTGTAAACTCCTGCTCCTTGTTATATTCTTCAGAATCTTTGAACCTAAGGTTTTCAATATGTTCCTTTCTGGTTTTAAAATCTGTTGAATTAACACGGGCATCCAGTTCATTAAAACGCTTCAGCTCATTTGATTCACTGAATTTCTGAAGCTTCTCAAATTCTACGATAAGCGCATTTTCTTCCTGCTCTATCTTTGATGTTGAGGGGATTAAACCCAGTGACAGTTTAAGATTTGCCATGCTGAAAATGTTTGTATATAACCTGTTAAAGATAAAAAATCTTTCAAAAATATAACATGAAAGCCCCAATATTATTGCGTTGCTGTTATTTGAATATGCAGTAATTAGAATTGGAATATTGGATTACTGGAATATTGGAATAATGGGATTCAATCCCAAAATTTAATTGTCAGAATAATTTAATATTATCCGGTATCTTGTCAGGTACTATTCTCGACGTATTGAAATAAAATTCGTATACTAAGAACGAAAGGAAAAACCTTAACAGAGGCTATATGAAACTTATTGTATGGCAGGATGCCAGGGAATTGTACAAAATAACATTGAAAATATATGGACTCCCCATTTTTATTAAAAAAGGTGGTAGCAAACCAAATATCTTCTGTTGATTATATTCACATATATATTGCTGAAGGTTATTGCAGAAAGGGGGTCTGAGTACTCGGGACCTCAGGTTCCTCGGTTCCATCATTCCAGTTTTGAAGGTGCATTAACCAAAAATTAACAAAAAAAATTTGACATTGTCATGTTAAAATTCCTATATTTGACTGACCGTTCATTCAAAAACGGTATTATATTTAATTAATTATTGACTGAACGTTTAATCAAAAATGCCAAAAACACCACAACAGTTTGAAGGAATAAGGGAGGAGAAGAAAGCCCTAATAATGCGCACAGCGATGGAGTTGTTTGCAACAAACGGGTTTCATGCAACTACTATAAGCAGCATTGCAAAGGAAGCCGGGATATCAAAAGGGTTGCTGTATAACTATTTTGAGAGCAAGGAAGAACTGATAAAAGCTATTATTTATTCAGGACTTGAGAACATTGACAGGCTGATAGACCCTGATAAGGATGGGATATTGACAGGTGATGAAATGGAGTTCCTTCTCACAAGATTCTTTGACATGCTTCAGAATGATACTTCTTTCTGGAAACTGTATTTCACACTTTTTGTACAGCAACCTATAATTAAACTGGTACAGGAAAAATTGACAAAATCATTAACTAATTATATTAACCTTCTGGCAGATTATTTTGAATCACGGGGTTTTGAAGATCCTTATACCGAAGCCTTGCTTTTTGGTGCTATGCTTGATGGAATAGGCATTAATTATGTAGCCAATTCGGAATTGTTTCCGGTTGAGAAAATAAAGAAGAGAATACTTCAGAAATACAGATAAACTTTAAAATTATGAAGACACTTATAACACTGGTTTTGATCCTTTATCCATTATCATTTATTAAAGCACAGGATGCTTCTGAAATAGTAAAGAGAGCAAATGATAAAATAAATGGAGAAGAATCGAGCTACAGTGAAATGAAGATGACTATTATCAGGCCTGAATGGCAAAGAACACTGGAATTAAAGAACTGGACTAAGGGTACGGAATATGCCCTTTCACTTATCACAGCCCCTGCCAGGGATAAGGGACAGAGTTTCCTGAAAAGAGGCTCAGAGATGTGGAACTGGAATCCTACAATTAGCAGGATGATTAAGCTGCCTCCGTCAATGATGTCGCAGGGATGGATGGGATCTGATTATACCAATGATGATATCCTCAAAGAGTCTTCTGTAGTGGAAGATTATACACATGAGATAACAGGGGAAGATGAGATAGAAGGACGCCTGTGTTATCGCATAAAAATGACCGCAAGGGAAGATGCCCCTGTTATATGGGGTTACCAGATAAGATGGATTGACAAGGAGAACTATTTGTTTATGAAAGCTGAACTCTATGATGAAGACGGGTACCTTGTAAGGACAGAGCTGGGGAAGAATATTAAAATCATGGATGGCAGGCTAATTCCTTCCGTACTGGAATTAATACCGGAAGACGAAGAGGGTTATAAGACCATCGTGGAAATAGAAGAGATAAAATTCAATATAAGTATCGATGACAATTTTTTCTCGCAGCAGAACCTGAAAAGGGTTAGATAATAACAAAAAGAATCACAGATATGAAAAATTATAAAATGGCCTGGCGTAATCTCTGGAGAAATAGACGAAGGACCATTATTACGGCATCTTCAGTATTATTCGCAGTATTTTTTGCCCTTTTGATGAGGTCGCTTCAGCTGGGTACTTATGACTCTATGTATAAGAATATAATTGAATCATATTCAGGTTATATCCAGGTTCAGGATGAGGAATTCTGGGAAAATAAGATCGTGGATAATGTTTTTGAGGATACGGAAGAACTTCGGGGCGATATTATTGAGGACACTAATGTTGAAGATGTAATTCCGCGTTTTGAATCCTTTGCTCTTGCCTCAAGTGGTTCTCGCTCAAAGGGAGTAATAGTGATGGGTATAGACCCGCAGAAGGAAAAACTATTATCAGACGTAGAAGATAAACTCGTCAAGTACCGTCTGACAGATGAGGCTATCAGTACAATTAAATCAGAGGATATACCGGATTACCTGGTAAAAAACATGGACCTGTTTAATGGGAACTCCTATTCATCAGACGGTAGTTTACAGACCGACCTTGGCATTAAGGACAAGGATGTGGCAACACTTATGCCATTATTCAAAAAATATGCGGGTGTTGATAACGGTTACTTCAGTACAGGTGATAATGAAGTCCTGGTTGGAGACAGGTTATCACAATACCTTGAGCTTGTAAAGGGAGATACCCTGATCCTGGTTGGCCAGGCATACCATGGGCACACTGCTGCCGGCAAATATGTTATAGCCGGGATAGTGAAAATACCAAATCCGGATATTGAAAATAAAATTGTATATCTCCCGGTTGACGTGTGCCAGAATCTGTACTACGCAAACGGGATGTTGACCTCGATGGTGGTGCATCTGAAGGACAATAATGACGATGCAATTGATAATACAATGAACCGTCTTGCTTCAAGTCTTGACAGCCCATATCGTGTCCTGGGCTGGAAAGAAATGAATGAGACTCTTGTGCAGCAACTTGATGCAGACAATAAAAGCGGGATAATTATGATTGGTATCCTATACCTTGTTATTGCGTTTGGTGTGTTTGGCACCGTCCTGATGATGACAGCTGAACGGAGGAGGGAATTCGGGGTTATCATTGCTATAGGGATGCAGAAAACGAAAATGGCCATGGTAATGGTATACGAGATGCTTTATATAGGCCTGCTAGGTATACTGGCAGGAGTGGCTATTGCCTTACCGTCGATTATTTACGGTTACCACCATCCGATACATTTCCCTAGTAAATTTGCCAAGATGTGGGAAGATTACGGGTTTGAACCGGTTATGGCTTTTCAGTGGATTGATAAATATTTCCTTTCCCAGTCTATAGTGGTAGCAATAATCGTCCTTGTAGCAGTGATATATCCTGTTGTCAAGATAAGGAAGATGAAAGAAGTAAACGCTCTTAAAGCATAAAACAAAAAAAAATGATCACAAAAACTGCATGGAAAAACGTATGGCGTAACAAGATAAGGAGCCTTGTGGTAATTGCATCGGTTACAGTAGGGATATTTGCAGGCGTATTTGCTGTTGGTGTAATGAATGGCGCAATTGATCAGAGGATCGATGAAGTTATTGATAACGAGGTGTCTCATATACAGATTACTCATGCCGACTTCAGGGCAAATAATGACCTGGCATGCAATATTAAAGATGTTAGCAGAATAGAGGAATCTATATCAGGTTTGGAAGGAGTTCAGGCTGTAAGCGACAGGTTATTCGTTGTAGGGATGGCAAATACGGCCAGTAAAAGTACCGGAGTAAATATTATTGGCATAGATCCTGAAAAGGAGAAAGAAATATTCGGCCTTGATAAAGAACTTGAGCCGCGTACCGGTGAATATTTTGGCGATCCGGACAGGGAAGAACTGGCATATATAGGTGTCGACCTGGCAAAAAACCTGAATATCATACGATATGAAATTAATGATAAGGTAATAGGTGAATTAAAATCAGCAGAACTACCTGTAGAAATAATATCTGAGATTGAAAAATATTCCGGTGAGAGGTTCGATAACGAGCGGAGTTTTAAAAAGGCAATGAGGTCGGTTTTATCGGATAAGAACGAGTCTGAATATGGAAAGCTCATAATGGAAAAGTCTCAGACATTCAGGGAAAGGGCCAAGTTCACACTTACTTTTGTCGACAGCCATAATCAACAGACAGGTGGAGTTTTCAGGGTTGGTGGTTTATACAATATTCCCAATAGTATGTTTGAATCGACCCAGGTATTCGTGCAGGACCGGATTTTAAGGCGACTTATTGAATTTCCGGAAAATACTGCCCATCAAATAGTTATCAGGCTAAAAAATGTTGACGATACCAGGGCTATGACAAGGAAGCTGAGGAATGATTTTCCCGGGCTGGAAGTATTAAACTGGAAACAGATACAACCTGATATGGCCATGATGTCAGATTTTGCAGGGGTAATGTATGGTTTTTTCATGGTAATAATACTTGCTGCCCTGGCATTCGGCATAGTCAATACTATGCTTATGGTGGTGCTTGAGAGGATTAAAGAGCTGGGAATGCTTACGGCAATTGGAATGAATAAAAAGAAAGTATTCAGGATGATAATGACAGAGTCAGTATTTCTTTCCCTTACCGGGGGTGTGTCAGGAATGTTGGTCAGCTGGATAATTATCAAACTTACATCCACCAGAGGTATAAATTTCGGCTCCCTGCAGGAAGGATTTGAGGCAATGGGTTTCTCATCTCATATATATCCTGAAATAGGGGTAGATTTTTTCCTGATTGTTACAGTATTAATAATTATAACTGGAATATTGTCATCTGTATACCCGGCATTAAAGGCACTGAGACTTGATCCGGCCGAAGCATTGAGGACAGAATAGAACATATAAAAATATTAATATCAGAAAAATGAAAGTACTAGAATTGAATAATGTGCACAAGGTTTACAATACAACTCATATCGAGGTGCATGCTGTAAACGATGTAAGCCTGACTTTTGAAGAGGGAGAATTTGCTGCCATTGTAGGTCCCTCGGGATCAGGTAAAACAACCCTGTTGAATATGATAGGAGGGCTGGATATGCCCACCGATGGTAAAATACTGGTTAACAGCACCGACCTGTCAACACTTAAGTCATCCGCTATCATAGACTTCAGGATGAGGAATATCGGGTTTGTCTTTCAATCTTATAACCTGATCCCTGTTCTTACGGCAAAAGAGAATATAGAGTTCATAATGAATCTACAGAAATGGCCCAGGCAGAAAAGGGATGAACGAACTATAGAGCTACTTAAAGCAGTAGGTCTTGAAGATCGTATTAACAGTCGCCCTGCGCAATTATCAGGTGGGCAGCAACAAAGGGTTGCCGTGGCACGTGCCCTGGCATCTAAGCCAAGATTTGTGCTGGCAGATGAACCTACTGCCAACCTTGATACAAAATCGACCGAAACCCTCCTGGATATTATGGAGAAGCTCAACAGGGATGAGAATATAACTTTTATTTTTTCAACCCATGATGCACGGGTTGTGAAGAAAGCACGCAGGATTATTACACTGGAGGACGGTAAAGTTGTTTCTGATGAAAAAAGGGAATAATATGAGGCTACAGGTTCTATTGCTGATAATTTTATTTCTTAACCTGCATGTCATATACGGACAGGATAAGACTGTACAGGCCGACATGAATGGTTATATAAGCAATATGCAAACCTCTAATTTTGAAGAAGTTAAGGGAGACTGGATAAATGACAACATTATACATAACAGGTTAAACTTCAGGATTTATGGTGGATCAAAGTTTACCCTTGGCATAGAATTCAGGAACAGGTTTTTTACGGGTGATATGATTGCTTTGGACCCGACATATGCTGACAGGCTGGCTGCTGACAATGGTGTAATAGACCTTTCAGCGAATATTTTCAATGAAAATTCTTTTATCCTGAATTCCAGGATAGATCGTTTCTGGGCTGATATCATTATGGGGAAAGTTCAGCTAAAGGTGGGTCGTCAGAGAATTAACTGGGGTCAGACTTTTGTCTGGAACCCCAATGACATATTTAATGCTTATTCCTACTTTGATATTGATTATCCTGAAAGGCCAGGCAGTGATGCCGTGAGATTACAGCTTTACCCAAGTTATTCTTCGATTATCGAAATTGCAGCAGCCATGAACAGCGATGAAGATCTTACTATTGCAGGAATGTGCAGGTTTAATAAATGGGGATACGATATTCAATTCCTGGCAGGAATGGTTGACAGCGAAGATATTGTTTTCGGTGCCGGCTGGTCGGGAGCTTTTGGAAGCACTTCGTTCAGGGGGGAGATAAGCTGGTTTCAGCCCAGGGATAATTTTTCAGATACTACCGGAACAGGACTTTTTACTATAGGCTTCGACAGGGGATTCTCCGGAACAGGGATGGTACAATTACAGGCTATGTATTGCAACGAACCTCTTAAATTCAGCAATTTTGGTAATCTATATTCAGAGAATATGTCGGCAAAAGACCTGGCATTTTCAAAGTTTTCATTTTTCGGTAGTGTAACCTACCCTGTAACCCAACTGTTTAACCTCAGCATGTCAGCTATGTGGTATCCAAGCCTGGAAGGATTTTATGCGGGTCCGTCAGCAAATATTTCAATTGCTGAGAACCTCGATTTTTCGTTTATTTGGCAGCATTTCAATGCTGTAATAAATGATGAAAGAACAAAGATTAACCTCTGTTTTCTCAGGATGAAGTACAGTTTCTGAAATATTTAATACTTTAGCCCTGTAATAATTAATCCATTTATGTCCCTTTTACATGAATTTGAAAATCAAGGCAACTGGCTTTTCAGAAGGCGGGGATGGTTGCCATTATTAATTTTTATTCCTTCACTTGTATATATATATTTTTCGGGAGCTACAAATATACGCTACCGGCCAGGAATAGAGTCTGCATTTCTGGGTGTCAGTCTTTTCGGTCTGCTTATTCGTGTTATTACCGTTGGTAGGAAACCAAAAAATACCTCGGGAAGAAACAAAAAGAAACAGGTTGCTGACAGATTGAATATAACCGGAATTTATTCTGTGGTCAGACATCCCCTTTATCTTGGCAATTTTTTTATGTGGCTGGGACCTGTATTATTCCTAAGGTCAGTATGGATTACAATTATTTTCTGCCTGGCTTACTGGCTTTATTATGAACGAATAATGTTTGCAGAGGAACAATTCCTGAGGAGGAAGTTCGGCGAATCTTATGATCTCTGGTCAGAGAAAGTTAAGCCTTTCATCCCTTCATTCAATAATTATACGAGGTCTGACCTTCCATTTTCCATGCGTAATGTTCTCAAACATGAGCATCATGGTTTTGCCACTGTATTTATAGTCTTTGCCCTGCTGGACCTCACCCGCAATTATACCCTTGAAGGTCGACTGGATATGCATACTATGTGGCTTGTATTGCTTGTATTCGGTTTCATCACATGGCTGATCTTGAGAATACTTAAAAAGTACACCGGTGTTCTGAATGCACCGGGCAGGTAGTCACAAAGGACATTAATAATTCAATATCTTTGTATCAGATACAGTTACTTTGAGAAGAATACTGGTATACATACTGCTTATTCCACTTTATCTTTACAGGTGGTTCATTTCACCTCTCACGGGACCGTCGTGCAGGCATACACCTACGTGCTCAAAATATGCGATTGAAGCACTGAAAATTCACGGCCCATTGAGGGGATTTAGCATGGCTGTGAACCGTATCAGCCGTTGCAGGCCGGGCGGCACTCATGGTTATGACCCGGTGCCATTAATATATATAAAAAAGTATAAGCACCTGAAGAATATTACAGGGTCATGGCCTCACGAGAACAGATTGAAGAGGTAAACTATCAGAAACTGATTCTTTCCCTTAGCTTCTTGTAACCGGAACGGCTTACCGGTAACCTTTCGCCTTTTCGGGTGATTGCGACATGAGTATCTTTACCATAGGGTTCAATACTGCTTATATACTCAATTGCAACAAGATAAGATCTGTGAATTCGTACAAATTGATCTGCCGGGAGCTTTTTTTCATAGTATTTCATAGTTTGCTCCTTCAGTGCTTTGCCGCCCGAATGATATATCATTACGTAATCATCCTCGGCAGTCATGTATAATATATTTTTTACAGGGATAAAACTTATGGCATTACCTTTCCTGATTACGATCCTGTTCAGGGCGGGTGATCCTTCAACATCTCCGTTGGTAAGCTTATGTATCTCTTCATTACCAACCTCTCCTCCCCTTATACGGCTTATTGCTTTTTCAAGCGCATTATCAAACCGTTTCTCCGAAAAGGGTTTGAGAAGATAATCCACTGCGTTTACTTCAAAAGCTTTAATTGCATACTCATCAAAAGCAGTGGTGAATATTATCTCCGGTTTTTCTTCAAGAACCTCCAATAATTCGAATCCTGTTAATTTAGGCATTTGAATATCCAGGAATATAAGGTCAGGTTTTGATTTTTTTATTGCCATAAGCCCACAGAAACCATCGGCACATTCGCCCACTATTTGAACATCGTCGTGTCTGTCAAGAAAATGCCTTATGATGCTCCTTGCCGGTTCTTCGTCCTCAATAATAAGTACCGTTATTTTTTCTTTTTCGTTCATTATTATAAATCTGTTTTTTCAGGGATAAGCAATTCGGCTGTAAATACCCCTGCTTCCTTTACTGTCTTAAGCCATGCTCTGTTGCCATAGTACAGTTCAAGCCTTCTCCTTACATTATCCAACCCTGTCCCCGTACCTCCCGGAGGTATGGTTTCAGGATCAAAGTCGTTACTTATGCTGATGGTAACAGAATCGTCAATCCTTCTGGCCATCAGTTTAATGTTCACAGTATCAGTACTTTCATAAACACCATGTTTAATCGCATTTTCATATAATGGCTGCAATATCATATTCGGCACTTTAACTGCAAGGCATTCTTCACTTATATCCTCCTCGAGCTCCAGTCTTTCCCCGAATCGTATTTTCTCAATATCGAGGTAGAGCCTCAGATTTTCCAGTTCGGTCTTAAGGTCTACCGTTCGGGCATCTTTTCGTGACAGTGCATATCTCATAAAATCTGACAGTTTGATTACCATTTCCCTTGCCCGCGAAGCATCCGATATTGTAAGAGAGCTTATTGAGTTAAGGCTGTTAAAAAGAAAATGAGGATTTATCTGGGAGCGCAGCATCATCAGCTCTGTTTCTTTTAACATATTCTCAAGCTTGGCTTCTCTCATGTCTTTTCTGGCAATATTATCCATACTTATCAAAAGATAATAGGTTAATACCACGACCACGTAAATGAAAGCGCCTGCCCCGATGCGATAATATATTGAATTTTCCCAGAATACTTTATAAAAATCTTTTTCCTGCAGGAAAATAAGGACCAGGAACCTGTTAAGAAATATCCAGATCCCAAGTGATATTACGGCCATAACCAGGTGGTTAATAACGGCCATCCTCATATTATTAATACTTGATTTAAACTGGTTTACGGGGAACCACAGGGCAATTGCAATAATTGCAAATATCATAGCAGAAAAGAATCCGTCACTGAATGCCGCCGGTACACTTATATCTGATGAGTATATAATAAGCAAGGACTGACCCAGCCCGATAATGAGCCAGATCAGCCAGTAAACAAACAACCTGTTACGTTTGCTGAGAATAGGGTGAATCATCATTATTAGTAACCTTTTATTTCACCTCCTCCAAAGACAACAGCTCCTTTAATAACCAGTGTTTTTGACATATCTATTGCTGATCCTGATGACTTACGTGAATCCGAAAATCCGCCTAGCACCGGTGTAACATCAATAATAATATTCCAATCCGGGGGTACAACAAATGATACTCCACCAAAGACACAGGCTATTTCAAGCTCATTCACACCTTCAGCCAGCCGGGCTTTTGTGAAATCTATCTCACCCCCTCCGAAAACGCAGGATATTTTTCCTCCACGGAAGTTCTGGGTCAATATACGCCTCTCTCCTCCGCCAAAAATATTAACCATGTCAATGATATCGGTGGATGAGGTCGATTCTGAACGCCAGTTTGATTTTGAAAACCACCTGGCGTTAGTCAATACTATTATACCAACAATGATCAGGATAGCCGGCCAGAATAACCTGTAGGTCCTGAATGGTATGTCAAAAACTTCAGGCAGTATAAAGAATCCGCCCACTGCCATAACAATGAGACCTGGCACCTTATTACCTGTACCAACTGTCATTATAAAACCTATTGCAATGAGTAACATCTGCCAGCTGAATATTATATCCTCGAAATAGCCAGGCATTATTCCTGTATTTCTTATTACCAGCATAAAGCCAAGGAGTATAAGTACCAGGCCTATAGCCAATTTGCTTGTTGATGAATAACTGCGGTGAGGTTTGCCCTCAAAATTTGGATGTTCTTTCATGTTCATTATTTTTCTTGGGTTTTACATCAATAATAAATTAATTCCTGTGTGATCTCCTGACAATACCTGATATTATAAAAACCAGGCCTGTAAGGATAATGGCTGCCGGCCAGTATAACCTCTCATATAAGACCGGCAATTCTAAATCGATCCGGGGTAGGAAAAAGTATACTCCGACTGCTGTGATAATAATACCTGTTGGAGCATTACTGTTAAAAAAGAAAACCACTCCGATAAAAGTTACCAGTACAGGCCAGACGAAATATTCCCTTATGCTTCCCAGGTTAAGCACGTCAAACATTATACCTGCAAGGAATAAACCTGCAATAATAAGGAATACTCCTACGTCTCTACCGGGATTATGTTTCTTGTCTTTCATAGCTTATATGTTTTATTCACTTATCAAAAATACGTATTAATGGATGGGAGGTGTTATAGAAAATCGGTAAATGCCGTTTTTTTGACGGTAAGTGACGAACAGACGTTTATTTTCCCACTTTTTTCCTTATAATCTTTTCTAATTGGATAAGCTTTTTTATTTTTGCACACCAATTTTGGATCGATATGAGGGGTTTATACAGTATAGCGCTAAGGGGATTGAAAGAAGGTAGTCATCTGTATGATTTTAAAATCGATAGTGATTTTTTTGCATCGTTTGAAAAATCTGAGATACACGAAGCCTCACTTGAGGTTGTTGTCAATCTTGTTAAACGTTCATCCCACCTGGAGATGAAAATAGTTATAAGTGGAACGGTAAGCTTAACTTGCGACAGGTGTCTCGAGCTGTATGCGCAGGAAATAATTACAGAGGATAAGGTGCTGATTAAGTTTGGAGATCAATGGGAGGAGGCGGACGATGAGGTTATAGTAATGCCCGATGGAGAGAATGAAATTATACTTGATCAGCTTTTTTATGAATTTGCTCACCTCGGCTTACCCCTGAAAAAAATACATCCTGATGACAAAAATGGCAAAAGCTCCTGTAACCCGGAAATGCTCGCAAAGTTAAGTCAGCACATGGTAAGAAAAGAGGAAAGAAACAATGATCTTTACAGGGAAGAACTTGAGAAGTTAAGAAACATTAATAATTAGAAATAAAGAAGAAATGGCACATCCTAAGCGTAAGACATCAAAAACAAGAAGGGATAAACGCAGAACGCATTACAAGGCTACTGTACCTACGCTGTCAACCTGCTCAAACTGTGGTGCAGCAGTAAGGTTTCACAGGGTATGTCCCGAATGCGGACATTATCGCGGCAAACTGGCTGTGGAAAAGGAAGTATCTGCTTAAAATAGATAAAGTATGAATATAGGGCTCGATGTAATGGGCGGAGATTATGCACCGGGGGCAATCCTTGAAGGTGCATTTGATGCTTTACGGTCCCTGCTGCCCGGTGAAAAGATTGTCCTTATAGGTAATGAAAAGATTATAAGGGACAAGGCAGAGAGGGAAGGCATTGATCTTTCCCTGTTCGACCTGGTGTCTTCCACTGAAGTTATTGAAATGGGTGAACATCCGGCCCGGGCATTTTCCCAGAAAAGGAATTCCAGTATAGCTATTGGCTATGACCTTTTAAAAAAAGGTGTCATTCAAGGTTTTGCAAGCGCCGGTAATACGGGAGCTATGCTTATCGGAGCCAGCTATACCGTAAATGTTATACCTGGAGTTTTCAGACCTGCACTTGTTATAGCTATTCCAACCTCATCAGGTGGCAAATCGGTACTGCTTGATGTAGGTCTGAATCCGGATTGCAAACCTGATGTCCTTCTGCAATATGCAAAACTTGGCAGCCTCTATGCCAGGTATGTACTTGAAATTGATAATCCGACCGTCGGACTCTTAAACATAGGAGAAGAAGAAACAAAAGGATCAGTTGCCGTAAGGGGTGCATATGAATTGCTGAAGGATAATCCCGCAGTGAATTTTATCGGGAATATTGAAGCTAACGTGCTATTCACAGGCAATATGTCAGATGTTGTAGTATGTGACGGCTTTGTAGGTAATATAATTATCAAACAGGGAGAGGCTTTTTACTCTATATATAAAGAAAGAAACCTGAAAGATGAGTTTTTTGAGAGATTGAATTTTGAGAATTTCGGGGGAACCCCTATAGTAGGAATAAATGCCAATGTGGTAATTGGTCATGGCATCTCAAGGCGCAGGGCTGTTATGAATATGATTATGCAGACCAGAGACGTTATTAACGCAGATCTGGCAAAAAAAATCACTGAAGTAATTTGATATGGAAAAGATAAAGGCTGTTATAACCGGGGTAAATGCATGGTTCCCGGAGTATAAACTGACAAATGACGAGCTGGCAACAATGGTTGACACCTCTGATGAATGGATCATGCAAAGAGTGGGGATTAAAGAAAGAAGGATACTGAAGGGAGATAAACAGGGCACCTCAGTCATGGGAGCTGAGGCGGTGAGAGGTTTACTGGAAAAGACAGGGACCTCTGCAGAAGAAGTTGATCTTCTTATCTGTGCTACGGTAACACCTGACATGATTTTCCCCGCTACGGCAAACATTATCTCTGATAAAGCAGGGATAAAAAATGCATTTAGTTTTGATATCAATGCCGCCTGTTCAGGATTTATTTTTGCCTTACAGACAGCTGCTGAATATGTAAAATCAGGACGATATAAGAAAGTAATCCTGGTTGGGGCAGATAAAATGTCCTCAATTACTGACTATACTGACAGGACTACATGTGCCCTTTTTGGTGATGCAGCCGGAGCAATACTTCTTGAACCCACAACAGAGGACTTCGGAATAATGGATCATCTCTTCCACACCGACGGATCAGGACGGCAATATCTTCATATGAAGGCAGGTGGATCAGAGAGGCCTGCAAGCCATCAAACCGTTGATGCAAAAGAGCATTTTGTGTACCAGGAAGGACAAACAGTGTTTAAATTCGCCGTGTCGCATATGGCAGATGTTGCGGTTGATGTAATGAAAAGAAATAATCTTGAATCAGAAGATGTGGCATGGCTGGTGCCACACCAGGCTAACCTAAGGATTATTGACGCAACAGGAAGGAGAATGGGCCTTGATCCCTCACAAATAATGATTAATATCGAAAAATTTGGTAATACAACTGCAGCAACCATCCCATTGTGCCTCTGGGAATACGAAGACAGGATGAAAAAGGGCGATAATATAATACTGGCTGCTTTTGGCGGAGGATTCACCTGGGGCGCCATGTATATAAAATGGGCATACAATAAAAAATAGTTAAATACTGTAAATTGACACAATAGTTCTTAACTTTGAGAGTTATCTCTTTAAAAAATAATTATATAAGTCATGGCAAAGCTTAACGAGACCGATAATTCGAATATCAACCTTATCAGCAATGGAACCGAAATAACAGGTGACATAAAATCAGATGGCGATATAAGGATCGATGGTGTGCTGATTGGTAATCTTGCAACGAAAGGGAAGGTTGTAATAGGAAATACGGGTAAAGTAAAAGGAGAAGTGTTGTGTAAAAACTCGGAAGTTTGTGGAGAAGTGGATGGTAAAATAAATGTAAGCCAGTTACTGACACTTAAATTATCATCAAGGATAAACGGAGATATCATAACCGACAAACTATCGATAGAACCAGGAGCCAGGTTTACAGGCAACTGCAATATGACTGACGATAATGAGAAGGCAGGACAAGCAGGCACAGCAAAACAAACAATCGCAAGAAAAGAAGTCGCCAGCGAAAAATGACGAGGAAAATACCGGTAATCTGAATACCTATGCACGTTATACAGGCATGGCTTTCCAGATGATCATCATTATAGGTATCATGACATTTGTTGGCGTTAAGCTGGATGAGCACAGTGCTGGCGAAAAACCCATATTTACAGCTATACTCTCACTGCTCGGCGTATTGGCTGCATTGTATATCACACTGAAAGATTTTATCCGGAAAAAATAACCAGATGAAAGCTGCGCCGCAGATATTCATTAAACTTGTTTTATATTCCCTTGTAATATTTATAGTGCTGACAGCATGTATACTGCTGTTCCCCATTCAGTTAACCTTAATAGATCTATTGCTGCCCTGCCTGCTGTTCCCTGCTATCACTTCTATTTCACTTGTGGTATTTATCGTAGGGACGGGCAAAAAGAAGGAGAACCAGCCTTTGTATTCAATGGGTGCCATCGGGATTAAATTTTTCCTGTCAATGGTCTTTGCACTTATATACTTCATTGTTCTTAAAAATACCGGTTTGTTTTATATCTTATTATTCTTTTTATTATATTTAGCGTTCACATTTTATCTTCTTAAGGTTATACTTAAGATCTTGAAAACTAACTCTTTAAAATAAGTTAAAGCTTGAAGTTTAAGAATATTTTTCTGGTATATTGGCTACTTTTCAGTCTTGCAGTTTATTCACCTGCAATGGCTGCTTTACCACAGGATCATCCGGAAGAAAATTCATCTGAACAAACGGCAGATAACGAATTCAATCCCAGCGAATTTGTTTTCGACCACATTGGAGATTCTCACGACTGGCATCTTTTTACAATGCCTGATGGACATCATGTAAGCATCCATCTCCCTGTTATTGTGTACAGCAGAGCAAAAGGATTAAATATATTTTCATCCAGGCACCTTGCTCATGGTCATCAATACAGGGGATTCATGATAATGACTGAAGGTGAGCTTGAAGGTGAGATAGTGGAGCTTGATGACGAGGGTAATATTATCGAAGAGATCCTGCCGTTTGACATGTCCATAACAAAAAATGTTGCGGCTATGATGGTGGTGGCATTATTGCTCATATGGCTTTTCATTTCCCTGGCAAATTCTTATCGCAAAACAGGCATCAGTGAACCTAAAGGAATACAGGGATTCCTTGAGCCCATAGTCCTGTTTGTGAGAGATGATATAGCTGTTCCAAACCTGGGCGAGGAAAGATATGACAGGTTCATGCCTTATCTGCTCACGGTTTTCTTTTTTATTTTATTGAATAACCTCATGGGATTGATCCCTGTCTTCCCCGGTGGGGCAAATGTTACTGGAAATATTGCTGTAACATTCACCCTGGCTGCTTTTACAATGATAATAATCAACTTTAACGGTAATAAAGGATACTGGAAGCATATATTCAATACACCCGGGGTACCCTGGTGGCTGAAGGTGCCGATACCATTGATGCCCCTGGTTGAACTCATAGGTGTTATCGCAAAACCTTTTGCACTGATGGTCCGTCTCTTTGCCAATATAACGGCCGGACACATAATAGTGCTGAGCCTGGTAAGTCTTATATTTATTTTTAAATCAGTGGCATTTGCACCAGTTTCAATAGTGATGGTCCTGTTCATGGACTGCATAGAACTACTGGTGGCATTTTTGCAGGCGTACATATTTACATTATTATCAGCCCTTTTTATCGGGCTGGCTATACAGGAGGAACATTAAACTATATATTGTCAAACTAAAATTAGAAATTATGACAGGTACTTTAGCAGCAGTAGGAGCAGCAATAGCGGTAATAGGAGCCGGGCTGGGTATAGGACGAATTGGAGGACAGGCTATGGAAGCAATAGCACGTCAGCCTGAAGCAGCATCCAAAATCCAGATGGCAATGATTATTTCTGCAGCACTGATAGAAGGGGTTGCCCTTTTTGCAGTGGTTGTAGCTCTTATTGCAGATTAAGATTAACGGCAGCCTGTGACGGTTGGTCACAGGGCTGCCTTACTATCAGAAAAATAAGATAACTATGATATTTTTAGCAAATAGTCTTACAACCCCCGAACTGGGAACAATTATTTGGACTACATTGATTTTCGTTATACTGCTCGTGATTCTTAGAGCATTTGCTTGGAAACCCATAATGCAGGCTATCAAAGCAAGGGAAGAAAGCATAAAGGGATCACTAAAATCCGCAGAAGAAGCACGAAAAGAAATGGAACGCCTGAAAGCTGATAACGAAGCCATAATGGAAGAAGCGCGCAGTGAGAGAGATGAACTCCTGAGAGAAGCACGTGATACAAGAGATAAATTGATAGCAGAAGCAAAAAACCAGGCAAAAACAGAGGCAGATAAGTTGATTCAAAAAGCGCGAACAGGCATTGAAAGAGAGAAAACAATGGCCATTAATGATATAAGAAACCAGATAGCAAACCTTTCAGTTGATATTGCTGAAAAAATTTTGGGCGAAAAACTAAAGGACAACAAGGAGCAGAATCTGTTTATAGAGAAATTGCTCGATGATATGGATCTGAAAGAGAACTAAAGCTTCAGGGAATGAATCATAGTAAGATTGCAGTAAGATACTCAAAAGCACTATTCCAGTCAGCAAAGGAACAGGGACTGATTAAAGAGATAAGGGATGACATGATGTTTATCCTTGATCTTTCAGGCATGGATGATTTCAGGGATGTAATAGAAAGCCCGGTAATACCTGATTCAAAGAAGAAGCAGATAATGGAAGCCCTGTTCAGAGAAAATATAAATGATACGAGCTTTAACCTGATAACACTTACCGTAAATAACAACAGGGAAGCATTTCTGCCGGGTATAGCGAGATGTTATATCGACCTGGCTGATAAATATGAAGGGATAACCAAAGTGACCCTCAGAACACCGGTAGCTGTAAGTAAGAATAACAGAGATGCCATTGAAGGTATTATTGAAAGAGACCTTAATACAAAAGCTGATATGAAGGAAATTGTAGATGCAGAACTGGGAGGAGGTTACATACTTAAGGTTGAAGACTTGTATGTTGATGCAAGCTTGAAATCACAACTGAGAAAGATACGTAAACAACTAATTAAGGAGTAGATAACTTGGTTTATCGCAGTAAAATATTAAACAAATTATGGCAAATATAAAACCGGCAGAGGTATCAAAAATACTGAAACAACAACTTGAAGGAATACAAACAGGTGCTGCCCTTGATGAGGTGGGTACAGTTCTGGAGGTTGGTGACGGCATTGCACGATTATACGGGCTTTCCAATGTTCAGTCAAATGAGCTTATCGAATTTGAAAATGGCGTTAAGGCAATTGTGCTCAACCTGGAAGAGGATAATGTCGGAGCAGTGCTACTGGGCTCTTCAGAAGGAATCACAGAGGGTGATATTGCAAGACGCACCAAACGTATCGCTTCCATTATGACCGGTGAAGGCCTGCTGGGAAGGGTTATTACACCTACCGGACAGCCGATAGACGGTAAAGGACCAATTGAAGGGAAACTGTATGAAATGCCTTTTGAGAGGAAAGCCCCCGGGGTGATATTCCGTCAGCCGGTTAAACAACCTCTGCAAACAGGGCTCAAGGCTATTGATGCGATGATACCGATAGGTCGCGGACAGAGGGAGCTGATCATTGGTGATCGTCAGACCGGGAAAACAGCTATAGCCATCGATACAATAATCAACCAGAAAAGCAATTATGATAAAGGAGAGCCTGTTTACTGTATTTATGTTTCAATAGGACAGAAAGGCTCAACTGTAGCAAATATAGCTTCTGTGCTCGAGGAGCACGGGGCAATGGATTATACTGTTATCATCTCCGCCACGGCTGCTGACCCCGCAGCATCACAATTCTATGCTCCCTTTGCCGGGGCTGCCATTGGTGAATTTTTCAGGGATACAGGAAGAGATGCACTGATAATATATGATGACCTGTCAAAACAGGCTGTCTCATACCGTGAAGTATCATTACTCCTACGCCGACCGCCAGGAAGGGAAGCCTATCCGGGTGATGTCTTCTACCTGCACTCCCGCCTGCTTGAGAGAGCAGCTAAGATCATTGAATCGGATGAGGTAGCCCTGAAAATGAACGATCTTCCTGAATCACTTGAAGGGATGATAAAGGGAGGAGGATCACTCACCGCACTGCCTATAATCGAAACACAGGCAGGTGACGTGTCAGCGTATATCCCCACCAATGTGATCTCCATTACCGACGGACAGATATTCCTGGAAGGAGACCTGTTCAATGCAGGTGTAAGACCGGCCATTAATGTTGGGATATCAGTATCACGGGTAGGGGGTAATGCACAGATTAAATCAATGAAGAAAATAGCCGGTACACTTAAAGTAGACCAGGCTCAGTACAGGGAAATGGAGGCCTTTGCCAAGTTTGGATCCGATCTTGATGCCTCAACACAGGCAATGATAGATAAAGGTGCCAAAAATGTGGAAATACTGAAACAGAAACAGTATGCACCCATGAAAGTGGGTAACCAGGTTGCTATAATATACTGTGGTACAAAAGGACTACTTAAAAATGTTCCGGTGGATAAAGTGAGACAATTTGAAAGAGAATACCTGGAGTTCCTGGAACTTAAGCACCCTGATATACTTGATAAACTGGCCGAAGGATTGATAAATGATGAGGTAAGCACAATGCTCGAGAAGGTAGCTTCAGAAATAAGTAAGAAGTTCGAAGTGAAACAAACCCAGGAGCGGAAGAAATAATCTATGGCCAGCTTAAAAGAAATAAGACGAAGAATCAGTTCTGTTAAGTCTACAAGGCAGATCACTTCAGCTATGAAGATGGTTGCTGCTGCACGCTTGCGAAAGGCCCAGGATAGAATAGTTAAGCTGAGACCCTATGCATCTAAATTGCATGAACTGCTTATCGGGATTAGCATGAAGATCGAAGAATCGGAAGATGAACAGATGTATGGCCGCAGCTCAGATAATGGGAAAGTGCTGCTTATTGTTGTAACTTCCAACAGAGGCCTGTGTGGATCATTCAATGCAAATGTCATAAAGGAAACTATGAGAATAGTGGAAGAGAATTACAGCAATCAGTATCACAATAATACGCTGTGGATTATGACAATAGGTAAGAAAGCATGGGATTATTTCAGAAAGAAGAATTTCCAGATATATCAGGATAACAGTGTTCTGTTTGATGATCTTACATTCCAGAATGCTTCAAATTTAGCAGGTAAAGTGATGGACGCTTTTTTAAATCATGAGTTTGACAGGGTCGAGTTTGTTTATAACAAATTCAGAAATGCCGCTGTCCAGGACCTGAGCCATGAAACCTTCCTTCCTGTTGAAACAGAGAAAGAAACAGACGAAGTACATACAGGTGAGTATATTTTTGAGCCATCAAAGGAAGAAATTATAAACGAATTAATTCCGAAAACACTAAAGATACAATTTTACAGGACAGTGCTTGATTCCTATGTTGCTGAGCATGGCGCAAGAATGACGGCCATGCATAAAGCCACTGACAATGCAACAGAGCTTATCAGAGATCTTAATCTTGAATACAATAAAGCACGCCAGGCAAGCATAACCAACCAGATACTCGAGGTGGTTAACGGAGCTGAGGCACTTAAAGTGTAACAGTGTTGAACACCTGATACAATTAATATGTATACCTACGAAGACTTAAGAGAGATAGTAAACAAGGCAGTTCAAAATATGTCCTATGACTATGAATCAGGGAGATTGTTTGAACCGGTTAAGTACCTGATGGCAATGGGTGGCAAAAGAATACGTCCAGTAATGGTGCTTATGGCGTGTAACCTTTACGATAATAAAATAGAGAAAGCCATACGGCCGGCACTCGGGATGGAAGTGCTTCATAATTTTACGCTTGTTCATGACGATATTATGGATAGGTCGGAGATGCGCAGGGGATCACCTACAGTACACAATAAGTGGGATGTCAACCAGGCAATACTGTCGGGTGATGTTATGGCTTTTATTGCCAATGAATGCATTATGGAGGCTCCTGCTCCTGTGCTGACACAGGTAATGAAAATATATAATAGAACAGCCATTGATGTATGCATGGGACAACAATTGGATATCGATTTTGAAAAGAAAAGCTTCGTTTCGCATACCGAATACCTGCGTATGATAGAATTGAAAACAGCTGTAATGATTGCATCCTCATTGCAAATAGGTGCTGTAATAGGAAATGCTGATTCGGCTGACGCGGAGAAAATGTACACCTTTGGCAGGAACCTTGGCCTGGCCTTCCAGATACAGGATGATTTGCTGGATACCTATGGTGATCAACAAGTATTCGGTAAGAAAACAGGGACTGATATAGTCTCAAATAAAAAAACAATACTGCTTGTTAAAGCCCTTGAAATGGCTTCAGGAAAGCAGCTTGAAGCACTTAATGAACAATTAAATCTCGAAATATTCGATCCTGAGGAGAAAATTGCTGCAGTGAAGGGAATATTCAATAACCTGAATATCAAGCCTGTGGTTGAAGATATAGCAAGGCAGTATACAGACCTGGCATATTCTTCAATCGATGATGTTAATGTTGAAAAGGAGAGGAAGGAAGAGTTGATAAAACTGGCTGCAAACCTGCTTAACCGCACGCAGTAAATTACCCTGTACACTGCTCATTTTTCTAAGCCTGCCTGTACTGCAGGCGTAATTAACAGATGGATCATAAAAAGCAGGATCGGTCTTCCGGTATTTGATAAATTTGCTAAATTTGTAATTCATTTCTAAAACACTTATCACATGTCCAAAAACACAGGCGTAATCAGCCAGGTCATAGGCCCTGTAGTTGACGTTACTTTTGACAGGGAAGGGTCAGAATTACCCAATATTTATGATGCTCTGGAAATCAAGAGAGATGACGGATCAATACTGGTATTGGAGTGCCAGCAGGATATTGGAGAGAATACGGTACGTGCCGTTGCTATGGATTCAACCGATGGTCTGAGACGTGGGATGGAGGTTATAGCAACAGGCAAGCCAATTATTATGCCTATCGGTGAGCAAATAAAGGGGCGCCTGATGAATGTTACGGGTGAAGCCATTGATGGTATGACAGAACTGACCAGGGAAAAGGGCTATGCTATACACCGTAAACCTCCCCTGTATGAAAACCTCTCAACTGAAAAAGAAGTGCTTTATACCGGGATAAAGGTAATTGATCTTATCGAACCCTATTCAAAGGGAGGTAAAATAGGCCTCTTTGGAGGGGCAGGTGTTGGCAAAACAGTGGTAATACTTGAGCTTATAAATAATATTGCAAAATCATACGAGGGGCTCTCCGTATTTGCCGGAGTGGGAGAGAGAACACGTGAAGGCAATGACCTGCTCAGGGAGATGATTGAAGCAGGCGTTATTGATTATGGAAAAGAATTTACCAAAGACATGGAAAAAGGAGGATGGGACCTCTCAAAGGTAGATTACGATGCTCTGAGAGGATCAAAACTGGCACTTGTATTCGGTCAGATGAATGAGCCTCCTGGAGCAAGAGCCAGGGTGGCTCTGTCCGGACTTACCGTAGCTGAACATTTTCGTGATGGTGATGGCAAAGGTGAAGGAAGGGATATTTTGTTCTTTATGGACAATGTCTTCCGTTTTACACAGGCAGGCTCCGAGGTGAGTGCCCTACTGGGAAGAATGCCTTCAGCAGTAGGTTACCAGCCTACACTGGCTACTGAGATGGGGATCATGCAGGAGCGTATCACCTCAACAACGCATGGATCAATCACATCAGTTCAGGCAGTGTATGTGCCGGCTGATGACCTTACTGACCCTGCACCAGCCACCACTTTTTCTCACCTCGATGCGACAACAGTGTTAAGCAGGAAAATTTTTGAACTTGGGATATATCCGGCAGTTGATCCTCTGGACTCATCTTCAAGGATACTGTCAGCTGATATTGTAGGAGAAGAACATTATAACTGTGCACAGAGAGTGATTGAAATATTACAGAGGTATAATGAGCTGCAGGATATAATAGCAATACTGGGTATGGACGAATTGTCTGAAGAAGACCAGTTGATAGTCAGAAGGGCACGCAGGGTTCAGCGATTCCTCTCACAACCATTCCATGTGGCCGAACAGTTTACCGGCATACCGGGGAAACTGGTTAGCATTGAGGATACGATAAAGGGTTTTAATATGATTATTGACGGTGAAGTTGATAAATATCCCGAAGCATCGTTCATGCTGGTTGGTACCATAGATGAAGCAATTGAAAAAGGAGAGAAAATCCTTTCTGAATCTTAAACAAACAGGGGTGAAAATAGAAATCATAACACCGGAACAAAAAGTATACGAAGGAGATATACGTTCACTCAAAGTGCCTGGTAAAAAGGGTGCTTTTCAGGTGCTCAAAGATCATGCTGCAATAGTCTCAACCCTTGTCGAAGGAAAGGTTACAGTTACTGATATGAACGGCAGGGACTCAGAGTTTGAAATAGAGGGCGGAGTTATAGAAGTTCAGAAGAATAAGATAATCCTCCTGGCCGAAAGTGTTAGCCGAGATGACAAACAATGAATTCAAAAAGTGGGCTCATGAACTGGTAGAATGGATTGGTGACTACCTTGAGAATACAGATGAGTACCCCGTAAAATCACAGGTAAAACCCGGTGAAATATATTCAGCTTTGCCCGATATGCCTCCTCTTGAAGGAGAGAACTTTGAAGATATATTCAGGGATTTCCAGGAAATCATTATGCCCGGGATGACCCACTGGCAGAGTCCTGATTTTTTTGCCTACTTCCCTGCCAATAACTCCACACCTTCAATACTGGCGGAAATGCTTATATCAGCCCTCGGTGCACAGTGTATGATATGGGAGACATCACCTGCAGCTGCGGAACTGGAGGAAAGAGTGATGAACTGGCTCAGGGACATCATGGGCCTGCCCGGCAATTTCGAGGGAGTAATACAGGATACAGCTTCAACATCGGCCCTGGCAGCTCTTGTTACTGCAAGGGAAAGAATAAGCGATTTCAGAACAAATGAAAGGGGATTAAACAATGAACCCGTATATCGAATATATTCATCAACACAAACTCATTCATCAATTGAGAAAGCTGTAAAAATTGCAGGTTTTGGCGTAAATAACCTTGTCAAGGTGGGTGTGAAGGATGATCTTTCTATGGATCCGGACCAGCTGGCTGCAGCCATAGAGAAGGATCTGGCAAAAGGATACCTGCCCTGTTGTACCATTGTAACCATTGGAACAACAGGTACTGTAGCTATTGATCCGCTCAAGGCTATTGGTGAAATATGCAACAAGTATAATACCTGGGTACATGTTGATGCAGCCCTGGCCGGCACAGCTCTCATACTGCCTGAGTACAGCTGGTTAATAGAGGGGAAAGAGTATATCGACAGTTTTGTCTTTAATCCGCATAAATGGATGTTCACAAATTTTGATTGTTCAGCCTATTTCGTAAAAGATGCAGACAGGCTGATCCGAACATTCGAAATACTGCCCGAATATCTTAAAACAAGAACCAGGGGAAAGGTTAATGATTATCGTGACTGGGGTATACCACTGGGAAGGCGGTTCAGGGCTCTGAAGCTATGGTTTGTGATAAGATCATTCGGACTGGAGGGATTAAGGAAGAAAGTAAGGAACCATATTTCCTATGCTGCATGGCTTGCTGAAAGAATAAATGACGATGATGATTTTGAACTGACAGCCCCTCTTAGCCTTAACACGGTATGCTTCAGGTATAAACCCGCCGGCAGTGATGAAAAATCACTTAATGCAATTAATGAAAAGCTCAACCATAAGCTTAACGACTCAGGGGAAATGTACCTTACACATACCAGGATAAACGACAAATATTCGCTGAGGATGGTGACCTCTCAAACTAATGTTAAACTGGAAAATATAATGAAAGCCTGGGATCTCATTATGCGCACCGCCGCCACAATTCAATAATTCTTGCTCCTGGTGAGGACAAAGCCAAACACATCCATGTTAAAAAGAAACTCGAAATGCGATGACTTTTCAAATGGCATATATGCAGCCTGTACACCTGCGGAAAATTTAACCGGTATCCTGAGAAGGTAAAAATCAGCAAGCAATTCCACACCTGCAGAAGAAAAATAATCCCTGCCTTCAAACTGCTCATGCTCTTCTACATCATACAGGTTGTTACTGATGGAATAATCATAAAAGAAAGTATTCCTTATGCGGGGTACATATATAAAATTAGACAGGTGAATATCAGGGTAAGCCAGAGGTAAAGCATAGTCAATAGTAAAGCTTTGAAGATTCTCTGATATTATATGTTTGTAACCCCTCGGTAATGAAATCCTGTTATGGACAAGAAGACGTCTGAAATCCTGTTTCTCAGCCTGGTAGCTTAGTTTTAAACCATGATTTCTGAAGATTCCCGGGAAATAAAATGCTGTTCTCAAAGTATATACGGGTCCGTAAAGGTCCTTGTCAGCCAGTGAGGAAGTCATATAAAGATCAATTACCTGCCCGTATCTTGGCCATATATCCCTGTGTGACATCCTGTGCAGGTTGGAAAAGTACAGGCGTGTATTAATTAATGTCTGCCCGTAATCAAACATTTCCTTATCCTCATCAAGAACATATTTGTTTGAATACTTAATATTTATTGATGGCCATAATGTCTGTATAAACCTGCTGCGGTTGAAATACAGAGGCAGATAAAGGGTGGTACTGCTGGAAAAACGATTGTATATAACAGAGGGATAAGCAGTTGTATCATTACCGTTATAGATTAGCGGGTCGCCGCCATATGTCATGGTGAAATCTAAAGCCGGGTACCATCCCTTCCAGCTTATACCTGAATGAATGAGGTGCTCCTTATTTTTATATTCATATCCAAGTGTACTTATAAGTGAACTGAGATTATTCTGGGTCATAATCATGGCTCCTGGGCTAACAGGTATCTCACTAAATGAAATATTGTTTATATCGGCGTAAAATGGCATCCAGCTGTGAAACCTGAACAAACTGGTAATCTTGTTGTATTTCTCCTTTTTATAATTTGAGGGAAGTGAATAATCTTCGGGCCAGGTAAGTTTTTCATCCCTGTTGAGCTGATCGATCAGGCGGTCAGCCGGCGGACTTTCTTTAAGCCCTCCTGGGTAATTAAGGTTAGTTCTTGCAACAGCTATATTGTTACCTTCAGCAGAGTAGTCGGAGAAAACAATATCAGATCCTGAAAGAGAAAGATCGGTTATTCCGAACCGCGACGAACTTATTTGTCTGATATCACCTCTCTTTTCCATCATAAATGCATTATCTATACCTGAAGCAGAGCTAATAAAAAATATTGAAGAACCATTTATTCTTACAGATTGCAGATCTTCTCTTCCTTCTTCAAGATATGTAATCCATTCTCCTGTTTCAATATCCAGGGACATGATACCTTCACCGTTTTCATTAGTTGAGATAAATACTATTTCTTTCATATCATCAGACCATGAGGGATAGGATATCAGCCTGTTGCCCGGACTTTCATACCTGCTTATAATTATTCCCGACCTGGCGTTAATAATTACAAGGCTGTTTCTATAGTCAACCGTACTTTCTGATGCCACTATTAATTTTGCATCTGGTGATATATCAGGACCGAATAACCTGCTTTTATTGGTTAATGTGTATGACCGGCCTGTTTTAATATTCAGGGTTTTAATAACAGAATATTCCCGGTTGGCCCACCTGGGATCTCTGAAGGTTTCAGCCCATACTATTATATTTGATGCATAATTTATTTTATAAGGCCATATATTACCCGGTGTATGTAGCCTTGTTTCTGTCCCCCTGCCTGTATCGACAATAACAAACTGAGGGACATGGTAAAGAGAAGTTTTCACTGCAATTATGCTGTCTTCACCTGCATTTACCGGTGAATAATAGTTAATATAGTCATTGTGTTTTTCCGGATTCAGGGCCCTGTATGCTACCCTTTCATCTTTCTCTTCCTCTTTCTTCCATTTATTCCTGAGGTAGACCATTGTCTCAAAATAAATATCTTCCTTGGTATGACTGGTATATTTTCGCAGAGCTGCATTAAAAGGATTGAGTGTATAGGGCCTCAGTGCGGTGTAGTCCATGGGTTCCTGCCATACCCTCTCCCCGAATTGTGTTCTTGCCCATGCACTCATCTGGTATCCGAACTGGTAGTGGTCAGGAGTATAATCCCTGTAGGAGCCAAAAAGTAATTTATCATAACTGTAGATATTTTCTTTTCCAAGTAATACAGCTTTTAACCTCTTTTCAAAAGAAGGATAACGCCCCCTGCCTGAGTATGACCATCTACTTTCTGCTATTACTGCTTCTCCTTCCAGAAACCAGTAGGGTGTAAAAATACCAAGCGCACCAATATACTGCTCTCCAAAAACATATGACATCCCTAAAGATACACCACGCCTGAAGCTATGCATCTGCAGCACATGCATCAGTTCATGGAGAGCCAGCTGTTCAATATGATCCATAGGGATATTATCCTGTCCGGGGTAAGGATATAACTCTATCCTTCTCGGAGCCCAGGCGACATATCCGTTTGATTTGGTAGTATGATTATGAATTATCACAGGTATCCTGTCCAGAAGAGGTTCATTATATGACCCTTTAAGTAGCTCGTATGCTTTCTCAAAGCTGTATACTACCTTGTTGATATTGTCGGAATATGATTCAGGATATATAAAACTAAAATGATATGAATCAAGTGTCTCCCATTTAAATGATGCCGGTTCCTGCCCCGTATCGTAATACTGGGCTTTGATACCGAGGCTTATCAGTATAAAAATGGGTATTATGATCTTCTTCCTGTTCATTTCCTTTAGGATTTAAAAATATAAAAGTTTAATCAAATTGATTAAATTCGCCGTCAGTATATTTATTCTTTTAACAGATTGAAGCTATTATAGTTTATGAAAAGATACAGGTTGCTTAATATATCGCTCGGGTGGTTGTCATTCATTGTTGCCGCAATTACATACTTGTTGACTGTTGAACCGACACTCAGTCTATGGGATTGCGGTGAATTTATTGCTACCTCATTCAAGTTAGAGGTTGGTCACCCTCCCGGAGCACCTATGTTTATGATCCTGGCCAGGTTCTTTTCCCTTTTTGCCAATGATGTAAGCAAGGTTGCTCTTTCAGTGAATATTATGTCTGCACTGGCCAGTGCTTTTACTATTATGTTCCTGTTCTGGACAATTACCCACCTGGCAAAAAAATTGATAGCAGGGAATAATTCTGAATTGGGTACCGGAAGCATTATTGCAATAATGGGCGCGGGATTAACCGGAGCACTGGCATATGCTTTCTCAGATACTTTCTGGTTTTCAGCAGTTGAAGGAGAAGTATATGGGACCTCATCGCTAATGACCGCTATTGTTTTCTGGGCGATATTGAAATGGGAGAATGAAGCAGATAAGCCTTATGCCAACAGATGGATTATCCTTATCAGCTACGTGGTGGGATTGTCAATAGGTGTCCATCTGCTTAACCTGTTGGCCATACCTGCCATTGTCTTTGTGTATTATTTCAAGAAATATGAATTCTCCTGGAAAGGATTTGCCTGGTCTGTTGTATTGTCATTTGCCTTTATTGCTTTTATAATGTGGGGACTATTGCCAGGGTTTATTATTCTGGCCAGTAAATTTGAGCTTTTCCTGGTTAATAAGATAGGACTACCATATAATAGCGGTTTGTATATGCTGATAATACTCTTTGTTGTATCAATCATTTTCGCAATAAGATTAAGCCTTAACAAAGCAGGAAGGGAGAAAATAGTTACTTTCAGTCTGGCTGCAGTGCTGTTCAGTGGTATGTGGATGATGGCTGATAACACTTTTATAAATATCCTTTTACTGGCTTTCCTCGCTTACCTGGTCTGGAGGTTCTCGGGCAAGGGAGTAGTAGTTTTAAATACGGCATTTACGGTAATGCTTGTAATTATGATAGGGTATTCATCGTTTGCGACTATTTATATACGCTCCAATGCCAATCCTCCAATGGATGAGAATAACCCGGAAAATATATTCAGTTTTCTCTATTACCTTAACCGTGAACAATATGGTGAAAGGCCGCTGTTAAAAGGTCCTTATTTCAATGCCCCGGTAGTGTCATACGGCAGAGGTAAACCAACTTACAATCCCATTGACGGCAAATATGAGATCACTAACCGCGAGCTGGAGCCCGAGTACGATGAAAGATTCATAACATTGTTACCACGAATGTATAGTCCGAGTTCAGATCATGTTGAGGTTTATAAGCAGTGGAATAATTTAAAGGGGAACCCCATCCAGGTAACTGACCCGTCGGGTGAGACAAGGATAGAACATAAACCAACATTCGGAGAGAACCTTAAATTCATGTTTTCATACCAGATAGGGCATATGTATTTCAGGTATTTCATGTGGAATTTTGTGGGAAGGCAAAATGACACCCAGGGTTATGGGAGTCCTTTTAACGGTAACTGGATATCGGGGATTAAGGCTCTTGACGAGTTAAGGCTGGGGCCACAGGATAAGCTTCCTGAACATATGAAGAACCATCCCTCTAGAAATACATACTACCTGTTGCCGCTATTGCTTGGCCTGGCAGGCTTCTATTATCAGCTCAACAAGAACAGAAAAGATTTCTGGGTTATATTGCTACTGTTTATTATGACCGGTGTAGCTATAGTGGTTTATCTTAATCAATGGCCAAATCAGCCCAGGGAGAGGGATTATGCTTACGCCGGCTCGTTTTATGCATTTACAATATGGATAGGCCTGGGTGTGCTGTTCCTCTACGAGCTAATAAAGAAAATAGCAGGTAGAAAATTGTCTGCATCAATTGCAGGCGTACTTTCCATTGTAGCAGTGCCGGTACTTATGGCTTCACAAAACTGGGATGATCATGACAGGTCGGGGAGGTATACTGCTACGGCAGTGGCTACCAATTACCTTAATTCAGTAGCCCCCGAAGCTGTTTTATTTACTAATGGTGATAATGATACTTTCCCGCTGTGGTATGCACAGGAAGTGGAAGGCGTAAGAACTGACGTAAGGGTCTGTAACCTGATGTTGTTTAATACTGACTGGTATATTGACCAGATGAAAATGAAGGCATATGAGTCAGAGCCCATGAATCTTACAATGCCAAAATCAAAGTACTATGATGGTGTGAATAACCAGGTATTTATCATTGAAAATCCACGCCTGACAGGTTTTATTGATATTGACAAGGTTGTTGAGTTTATCAGGAGCGATAATCAGGGTACAAAATACAGGTTTCCCGACGGGGAAGAACATGATTACCTGCCCACGCGAAAAATAAGAATACCGGTGGACAGGGAAAAAGTACTGGCCTCAGGCACTGTGAAGCCTGAAGATGCTGACCAGATAGTGCCTTATATTGATATTACTCTGGAGGGCAATTATATACTTAAGAGCCAGATGATGGTGCTTGACTTCCTGGCACAAAACAACTGGGAAAGACCGGTGTATTTCGTTACAGGATATCATGAAGATGCATTTGGAATGGAAGAATATTTTCAGCTTGAAGGTAATGCCTACAGGCTGGTGCCCATTAAATCACAGAATACTAACTGGCTCGATTATGGAAGGATAGATACAGATATCCTTTATGACAACCTGATGAATAAATTTACGTGGGGGAATGCCAGTGATCCTGAAGTGTACCTCGATTATTACCATCGTCATACATTATTGGTCGTCAGGTCACGTCTTAATTATGCTAAACTGGCAAAAGCGCTTGTTCTTGAAGGTGATAGCGTAAGGGCAGTGAAAGCCCTTGACCATATCATGGAAGAATTGCCGCTCAGCAACCTTCCCTGGGATAATTATATGCCCGATATAATAGATTCCTACCTGGCAGCAGGAGATTATATGACAGCACTTGGACTGGTAAGTGAAATGAAAGAATATTACAGCGCTGAGCTGGATTATTATACTTCATTACCGGTAAATTATATGCGAAGTGCGGATATGGAAATACAGATGTCGTTGGGGTTTATACAGAGGGTAATATCATCATGCAGGAAATATGGGCAGGAAGAAACGGCAGCAGAAATGAATGCCATGCTCCAGGAGTACATGGCCAGGTATTATAATATGTCACGGTAGATTATCTAGTAGGCGTACTCTTTCCTGAGAAGATATTTCTCAAGTATGCTAAGGACCTTCTCAGGTATTATAGGCTTAAGGATATACTCATCTATACCTGCCAGTATGGATTCTTCTTTTGATTCCCTCGTATAGTAAGCCGTAATCATGATAACGGGAACATGCCTGTTATATTTGCGCAATGACTTTACACAATCAATACCGTTAACATACGGGATTAAATAATCCATCATAATGAGATCAAATTTCCTTGGGTTCTCCTTGGAGTAATTAAGGAAATCAATACCATTAAGAAAGGTCATAACTTCGGCAGATGTTGTCTTGAGAAGTATCTCAAAATAACGTATTGTTGCCATGTCATCATCAACAATGGCAATTGTTTTCCCGCTGAGGTCTAAGTTGTGTTGGTCAGATTGCATTTACATTTACTTTGTAAGGGCAAATTTACGATATGAATATATAAATTATCTTTTTAATTATCGGAATTGTAAACAAGTTATTCACATAAAAAGTAACAAATACCATGTTTACTAATGTCCGTCTCAAATTTCAATTTCAGTCACATTCCCAAACATAGGTAGTTGCACCAACCGTTTCGGGTAATTTGCTCTGTATTGCGATCAGTTCAGTACCACAATATTCTGCTTCCTGCATTGAATTTATCAGGTTCCCGTTCTCGTAAACATTCAGCCTGCATATTTTGCAGTCATTCAACAAATCCTCACAGGAAGTTAACCCTGCTGCAAGCAGGAAGAAAAGAAAAAGATAAACAATTTTCTTCATTTATGACCGGTATTATTATTAATTATTTACATATTATTTGACACACTCTTTATGCCGGATCATTTTACATACTAATACTGCAAGTTTAATGCCATTATTATTAATTTTAATGCCGGATAGAAAGCATGTGACATATCCTTTATATCAAATTTATGAATTCAGGTTACTACAGTTCGCAATTAATATATTTGTATATAGACAAAGAATAATTAAAAATAGTTGCCTATGAACCGCAGAAAATTTTTGGAGAAATCATCAATGATTGCCGGGGGAACAGTGTTGGCTGCATCACTACCCTTTAAGCTATCGGGAATATTACCATCACTTCCCGGCGGATTAGAAAATAGAAAGGTGTTATTCGTCTGGGGTGGCTGGACAGGTCATGAACCGGGAAAATGCCGTGATATATTTGTACCATGGCTGCGGGAGTCAGGCGCTGAGGTTATTGTATCAGATACACTTGATTCATATCTCGATGAACAAATGATGATTACAAGAGATCTTGTAATACAGGTCTGGACAATGGGATCAATAAGCGGAAAACAATCCAATGGCTTGCTTAATGCGATTAAAAGTGGTGTGGGACTTGCAGGATGGCACGGTGGATTGGGTGATTCATTCAGGGATAATACTGAATACCAGTTCATGGTTGGAGGTCAATGGGTTGCTCACCCGGGAGGTGTTATTGATTATGAAGTTAAAATTACTGACAGGGAGGATCCGGTTACATTAGATCTGAATGATTTTAGGATGAAATCAGAGCAATATTATATGCATGTTGACCCGAATGTAAAGGTGCTGGCTACTACGATGTTTGATAACAGGCACGCTGAGTGGATAGAGGGATGTGTAGTACCCGTTGCATGGAAAAAATATTACGGCGAAGGACGGGTTTTTTATTCATCCCTGGGTCATGTTGCTGCTGACTTTAATGTGCCGGAAGCACTGGAGATAATGAAAAGAGGTATAATATGGGCTTCGGAGAGTAAATACGGAGCCAGGGAGGAATGGGTTAAACCCGTTTATTAACATAGATATATCAAGATTTTTTTAACTTGCAATAAAAACTAATCAGAATGGAAAAAGTAAGAGATATGAAAAAGCATGTTACCGTAGTAGGTACATTGCATATTGTTTTTGCAGTGCTCGGATTAATTGGAGCACTGGTAATATTTCTGGCAATTAATTTTGCCATATCTTTTGTACAGGGAGAGGAGATACCCGTAGCAGTGCTGACAACGGTAATGGTCTCTCTTTCTTCTATTATAGCAGTGGTATCGCTGCTGAGTATTATTGGAGGTATTGCACTGTTCAGCTACAGGCAATGGGCAAGGATACTTATTATAATAATGTCAGCAATTAACTGCCTGAATATACCCATAGGCACAGCCAAAGGTATTTATTCGATATGGGTATTACTGCAGGACGAAACAATAATGCTTTTCAGGGGTGAAGAGCCGGTACCCAAAGAAGAAATAACACGGACAAATTAATCTTTTCGTAAGAGCAGGTTTGCCAATAGCTATTTAGTTCAATTTTCAGTTACCCTTATTATTCGTACACCGTAAACAGGTCCGACTTCGGATCTGCCGGCCGGAGCTTTGAATTTTACCGTGGCTGTGAATTTGCCAACGGTCAATTCTCGCGGTATGGGATATGTGATGCTTATAAAGTCCCCGTCATTACGTGATATCGTTTCTGTGGCTATTAACCTGTCGTTTACGAGTATCTCAAATTCCGTATTTCTTACTTCCCTGCCCCAGTAGTCGGCCACCAGGGCCACAGGTGCGTCGGCCAGCACTTTCATTTCAAAGGAAAACCATCCCCCGCGGGTATGCCTTCCTGCCCTTCCCCTGTATCGTACAGGCCTGCTGCCTTCATCCTTGAAATTATGGTCGCGTTCAGGCTGCATCTCGCCGGGCTGAACAAAATCAACCGTCATCTCCTCCATCTCTTTCTGTTTCTCAGCCCTTAACCTGTAAGCTTCCTGCTTGTCCTTCCATTCCTGCATGGTGAATATGTCCCAGAATATGGAGTACCTCCTGTTATGCATGTCGTAAAAAGGAATCATTTTTACATCACGTGGTTGTCCTACATTATTCATCATGAAAGTATTAGGTTCATCCTCAACAGGATTGATCCATTCTGAGGGAGGTCTGTTCTCGGTGATGAGCACCGGCACATACATAGCATCATATGCTCCGGGATCATCCTCAGGACCCAGATCACCGGCCAGTATAAGAGGTCCATGCATGATGGCAACCCTGTCCGGATTATCAGGCATGGCCTCTATACGTAAAGTGAAAGGGATGGCTATTTCAATCCTGTCCCCCGATCTCCATTTTCCCTTTACAGGAATAAATGATCCGGGTTCCTGCTTTACAGATGTCTTCCTGCCGTTCACCTTAATATCAATGCCTTTTTCCGCCCAGTAGGGATAGCGTATCTGCAATATCAATTCAACAGGCTCTTCGTTATTGAAAGTAATGCTTGCACCCTGCTCATCCGGATAGTCTGTCTCCATAACCAGGTCGATACCTTTATCTTCCCAGTTCAACTCCGAAGCTATATACTGGCTTATATATAACTCCTTGTCATTATGGAAGTATATATTCCACGCATACTTCGCATGGTTTTCCATACCTGTACCTACACAACAGGTGAAATAACCCGGTTCCTGGTAGGACTTTGCTCCCCCCATTGCGAGGGAGAGATTGTATATAACATGACCTGTTTCAGGATGCTGTGATGAATGAATATGATTTAGCAGGGCTCTTTCATAATAATCCGCTACCACTGCCGAGGCATCCCACATAAAAAGGTGCCGCGATAACTTCAGCATATTGTATACATTACATGTTTCGGTAGTGCCTTCTCCCAGCCTGTTGCTTAGCTCATCGGGAGGTCCGAAATATTCATTAAAGCCATGCCCGCCGGTTACATAGGAATGGTGATAAACAACCCTGTCCCAGAAAAATTCTGCTGTCTCCCTGTACTGCTCATTGTCTGTCAGCTCATATAGTCTGGCCAGCCCGATAAGCTTGGGGATCTGGGTATTACCATGTTTGCCCGGCAGGATATCCACATTACTGGCCAGTGAATCAAGTATTACTTCGTGGTAAAAAGTCCTGGCTGTTTCCAGGTATTTGTCTTCACCTGTGACAGCGTATAACTCAGCAAAAGACTCATTTATGCCACCATGCTCACAGTTCAGCATTCTCTGAACCTGTTCATCGTTTAATGGCTCCACGATTCCCCTGATCCAGTCAGCGAAATCAATTGATACCTCAAGTGCTTTTTCATTACCGCATAATAAGTAGGCATCATTAAGTCCGGCAAGCAATTTGTGCATAATGTAAAATGGGGCCCAGTAACCGTTAAGATCAAAACCTGCTGAGCGTATTTCACCTTTCGACACTTCTTCTTCAAATACTTTTTTAGCACCCGGTAGTGCACCTATATAACCTTCTCCACCTGCTTCCTGGCATATCTTGAGTTCATCAACTATGTAGTTCAGCCTGTCAAGAAACTCCTGCTCACCTGTAGTTTTGTACATCATTGACAGGGCACTCATGTAATGGCCAAGGCTGTGCCCGTTAAGGTTACGCCTGGGGTAATCCTCCCATCCTCCATAATGTTCCGCCTTTGGTTCCAGTCCGGCCTCCATCCTGAACGTTGCCAGGAAACGGTCGGGTTCATAGCCCAGAAGTATCTTTTTGTTTAGCTCAGTAGCATGCTTAAACCTGCCTTCAAGCAGAGTGACCTGTGTAAGATCGAAGGGCAGAACACTGAAGTCAGTTATTTCAGGACCGCCAGTCTCAATTCTGTAATTTTCAACTGACGAATCACATGATGATACCATTATGACAATGGTGATTAAGAAGAATATATTCTTTTTCATAAACTCATTAAATGTAAATTATACACTTTATTATAAAACAAATATAAACGATAATTATATTGATTACAAAAAATCTTTTTCCATTATATCAGCATCTGTATCTTACAACTGCCCCTTCTGTCTATAGATTTATTTAATACATTTTTATTACATTTAAAAATTAAATAAAACCGAAGCATTATGGAAAATTTCCTGGATCTTGACAGGATTGCAATTAATGTCAAGGCTCATCGTGTACTTAAACAATTGCTTAAAGAAAATCCGGTACTTGAAGAGATAATGAGAAATGCCAGAAACGAAACAGAGGCTCTTATTGGTGTTAAAGACTGGATAACGGGTATCCTGGAAAGCCGGCCTGAAGCCTGGCAGTTCTATAAAGGTGAGATAAATGGCAGGGAGGCATTTGAAAGGCTTGAATGGAAAGATTTTGCTGCAATAAGAATACTTGATTACATCGACAATGCCGGCCGCACTTATGAAGATCTTAACCTCAGAGGTGAAAAGGCAATAAGTAACCCGATAAAAATGATATGGATGGCAGTTACTTACGGTACGGGAGGAGCAAAGCCTGCGTTTTTTGAGGATATGCTATATCTTTTCAGGCAGCTGGCAGGAACCTATATGTGCAAGATGCCTGACAAGAAACAGCTTCGGTCATGGATGGAACGTTTCCCTTCAGGGCTCGATCCGCGTATCGTGAAGCTCAGGGAAGAAAACAGGGACAGGATAATAAATATCCTGATAGATAAGATAGATGAGGGATTGATTAATGACAGCAAGTTCTGTTTCAAGGAAGGCTTATCCAGACAGCAAAAATTTCTGCTTATGCTGAAGTGGTGGAAGGAACATCTTTTCCACCTCAGGTTTGCTGTAAGGTCACCTGAATTACTGAATGAGTTGCTGGGCAATTCACTCGACCCCGACACGATGAAAATTATGAAACAGGCCGAGGCAAAGGGAATTCCCTTCTTTGTAAATCCTTATTATCTTTCTCTGCTTCATGTCAGGGTTCCATATTTTGCTATTGGAGCCGACCTGGCTATACGGTATTATGTGCTGTACAGTCAGCAACTGGTTGATGAGTTCGGGCATATTGTAGCATGGGAAAAAGAAGACCTTGTTGAACCTGGTAAACCAAATGCTGCAGGCTGGATCCTGCCTACGCATTATAATGTGCACAGGAGATACCCCGAGGTGGCTATACTCATACCTGACACTATGGGTAGAGCATGCGGTGGATTATGCTCATCATGCCAGCGTATGTATGATTTCCAGAGCGGACATCTTAATTTTAACCTTGATAAACTTAAGCCAACAAGAAAATGGCCTGAGCGCTTAAATGACATAATGGAGTATTTTGAGAAAGACACACAGTTGAGGGATATACTAATTACCGGGGGCGATGCACTTATGAGCACCGATATATCACTTGAGAGGATACTCACAGCCGTCTATAAAATGGCTCTCAGGAAAAAGAAAGCAAACAAAAACCTTAAAAACGGGGAGAAACATGCAGAGATACAGAGAGTGAGACTTGGCACACGTTTACCTGCATACCTGCCACAGAGGTTAACAGACGAACTGGCTGCTGTGCTTAGTGATTTCAAGAAGAGAGCTTCTGCAATAGGGATAAAACAGTTTCTTATTCAAACTCATTTTGAATCTCCAATGGAAGTAACACCGGAAGCAAGGGACGGTCTTAAAAAACTTATAGCTGCCGGCTGGACAGTTACAAACCAGCTTGTATTTACAACAGCTGCATCGAGGAGAGGACATACGTCAAAGCTGAGAAAGGTGCTTAATGATATTGGCGTTCTTACATACTATACTTTCACTGTTAAAGGTTATATGGAGAATAACTTCAATTTTGCCCCTAACGCAAGGGCTGTTCAGGAACAGATTGAAGAAAAAATACTTGGCTATATCCCGGAGGAATATTATGATGAAATAAAAGAATTCCCTGTTGAAGCTGAAAACATGCAGGAAAATATAAATGCATTAAGACAAAAAGCCAATATACCCTTCCTTTCAACAGACAGGAATGTGCTTAACCTCCCCGGTGTAGGCAAGAGCCTGACATACCGCGTAATAGGTATTACACGATATGGTCGCCGGATCCTTGAGTTTGATCATGATCCAACAAGAGTACACAGCCCCATCATTCATAAAATGGGGAAAGTTATTATTATTGAATCTAAAGCAATAAGTGAATACCTGCACCAGCTGGCTGACCTGGGAGAGAATCCTATTGAGTACGAGAGCATATGGGGATATTCAATGGGTGAGACCGAACCACGTATACCTGTGTATGAATACCCTCCATACGAATTTGAGGTAACGGCAGAACTCTCGAACCTGGAAATTTGATTGGAATACTGGAACCGAGGAACCTGAGTCCTGACGATTCAGTCGGGACGAAGGTGACGAACTCGACGAGCAACGCGGCACAGGTCAGAGACCTGCGCCAGCGGGAGGGTGTCAATACTGGAATTATGGAATAATGTAATATTAGAATAAAGGTTATGTTCAATTAAGTGTGTCATTTCATTCAAGACCTAATCTTTCTGGGTACATTGTTGCTAGTATATTTAATACCTGACTCCATGATCTGGGTCTGGACCACTTTTTTTGAACATTTAAAGATACTAAATATAGTAGCTTATATAGTGCTCTTTCAGATGGCAAAGACCCTTTAGCCTTAGTTGCTTTTCTTATCTGGCGGTTAAACCCTTCTATGGAGTTAGTTGTATACATAATTTTTCTTACCGGCTCAGGGTAATTGTAGAAGCTGGTTAATCCTTCCCAGTTTCTTTTCCATGAGGTTACCATAGCTTTGTACTGCTTACTCCATTTCTCATCGAACTTTTTAAGCGCTTTTTCAGCTTCTTCATAGTTATTTGCCTTATAGATAGATTTCATATCCTTGATAACTTCCCGCTCATCTTTCCAGGAAACATATTTTATTGAGTTCCTAATCTGGTGAACGATACAAAGCTGAACATCTGTTTTAGGGAATATGGATCTTATTGCTTGTTCAAATCCCGTTAAATTATCAATACTGGCAATCAAAATATCCTTAACTCCTCTTATTTGCAGATCTGAGAGTACCTGAAGCCAAAATTTTGCACTTTCTGTCTCTGCCAGGTATATCCCAAGTAAATCCTTTTCTCCTTCTACATTCATCCCCAGGACTAAATAAGCTGCCATACTCTTTATCTGACCATCCTGTTTTACTTTATAAAACAGAGCATCAAACCAGATAAAGGGATACACATCATCCAGGGGTCTGCTTCTCCATTCTTCTATCTCAGGCCATACCTTATCGGTTATGAATGTAAGCTGAGCAGGAGACAGCTCCATCCCATACATCTCCATTATATGTCCTGAGATATCCCGATAGCTCATGCCTAGAGAATAAAGACTCAAAATTTTATTCTCTAGGCTGGGGCCTAATGACCTTTGTCGTTTGGGTATTAGCTCAGGGGAATAGCTACTGTCACGATCCCGGGGCGTGTCAAGGTGGACATCCCCAAAACTTGTCTTTACTTTCTTTTTACCGTGACCATTCCTTCTGTTAGGTCGACTTTCTTGAAGATGAGCATCCATCTCTCCATCAAGACTTGCTTCTATCAGGCGCTTTATTAATGGAGTAACTGCTCCATCAGCACCCTCCAGCTTCTTGCCCTTCTTTAAAGCATCTAAAGCTTCTTCGAAGAGCTTTTCCAGTTCTTCTTTTGATTTTTCTTTCTTAGTCATTATCGTCATAAGTTACTGTTTTTTTATTTTAACTTATGACACACTTTACTGAACAGTCTCGACCGAACAGAGTGAGCATCAGGGAAACGAGCAACTAACCTTAGCCTTATACAAAAACATTATGTCATTTTATCATATTATTCCTATTTTTAGGCAAAATTAAAGCTCAATTGAAATGTTTGGTGATTTTGATCCTGTTATTTTTCTAAGAGACTTATTCCTGAAACTTGGACTCAGCAGTAGTCTATCCATATTACTTCAGACCCTTATCATAGTTATTATTGTTGGGATTCTGAGCTGGCTCTCATATATTATTGCCAGGTTTATTATTGACAGGGTTGTTGCTGTTATAATAAGGAGAACCAGGTTCGAGTGGGACGATATCTTTCTCGACAACAAGGTTTTTACACGACTTTCACACTTTGCCCCTGCTGTTGTGATATATCTTTTAGCCGCGTGGGCACTTGAGCCATATCAGGGGTGGCTCACCTTTGTCCAGAAGCTAACATATATCTATATGATAATGGCAGGAGTATTGTTCCTGTTTGCTTTTATTAATGCCTGGCACACGATCTACCTGAGGCTTCCTGTATCAGAGCACAGGCATATAAAAGGATATCTCCAGCTGCTTAAAATTTTCATCGGTTTTATTGCCTTCCTGATAGTGATTTCCGTAACTTTTAACAGGGATCTAACAACACTCCTTGCAGGTCTGGGAGCAATGGCCGCCGTACTCTTACTTATCTTCAAAGACACCATACTGGGGCTGGTTGCCAGTGTACAGCTATCTGCAAATAAGATGGTGAAAATAGGTGACTGGATATCAATACCTTCACGTGGAACAGACGGAACAGTCCTTGACATTACACTGAATACCGTTAAAGTGCAGAATTTTGACAAGACGATACTCACCATCCCAACATATGCACTGGTACAGGAATCATTCCAGAATTGGACCGGAATGGAAGAATCGGGTGGACGCAGGATTAAAAGGGCAATTTATATCGATGTGCAAAGCATCGGTTTCCTGGATAAAGAACAGATTGAAAGACTTAAAAAGATACAGATTCTCAGGGATTATATTGAAACTAAAGAAAAAGACCTGAAAAATTTTAATGAGAAACACAGCATTGACGACAGTGTTCTGGTTAACGGTAGAAGAATGACTAATATAGGTACTTTCAGAGCTTATATTCAAGCATACCTGAAACAACATCCGAAGATACATAATGAAATGACTTTCCTGGTAAGGCATCTTCCCGTTTCAGAGAAAGGATTGCCAATAGAAATATATGTGTTCAGCACAGACCAGGAATGGGCTAAGTATGAAGCTATACAGGCTGATATTTTTGATCATCTCCTTGCTGTTATACGGGAGTTTGGGCTCAGGGTATTCCAGAACCCTACAGGTAGTGATTTTAAACAACTTACGAATCGATAAAAACATGACTGACGAAAAGGCTATTAAAGACTATATACTTAAAGGTATTGACGAAGAAAAAGTAAATATCCACCCCGATCCCTTCTGGACCAATCTGCATAATACAGGTACTGCTCTGTGGCTCGATACAGGTGATATTGATGAGGCCCTGGAGGTGTGGAGTGGTGAGATGCAAGCCCTGACAACGAATAATACGCTTATAAACAAAGTAATTCAAAAAGGGATATATGATGATTTTATCCCGCGTACCCAGGAAATCCTTGATTCAATGCCACGCGATAAGAAGATAATGGAAACAGCCTTTATCCTTAACGCCAGACATGGTCTTCGTCTGACAAGGAAGTTTGGAGGTTATGTAAGTGTTGAACTGCATACGGCTACTGCCAATAATATTGATGAAATAGTCAATTATGGACTGAGATACAGGGATATTTGCCCTGAAAGATTTATTATCAAGGTACCATATACGGCTTCAGGTTTGATAGGAGCAAGATTGCTGAAGGAAAAAGGGGTCAGGATAAATTTCACACTCGGTTTCAGTGCCCGTCAGAATTTAATGGCTGCATATATCTCACGTCCTGACTATCTTAATGTATTTCTCGGACGCATAGGTGCTTATGTTGTAGATAATAAGATAGGAGACGGCGCAGGTACAGGCGAGAAAACCGTAATTGAAACACAGAAATATATCAATAAGATAAGGTCTGAACTGGGCACAGACACCAGGCTTATAGCTGCCAGCATAAGACATCACAAACAGCTTGAAATGCTGGCAGGGGTGGATGTATTTACTATTCCTCCAAAAGTTGCAGGCCTTGGACATAGGGAGCTGACAGGTGATTTTATTTCAAGGCTTGATGAAGATTATGCTTCCGGGTTATCATTTGATCCTTCAAATGAGGGTATGGACAAATTCTGGAAAGTCGATCCCGGCCTTTTACAGCTGGCTTCTGATATTGGTAATAATCTGCCCCGCTCAGGACATGAGATAGAAGAAATAATGCGGAACGAGGGTTTTGAAGATATGTTCCCGGTGTTGTCACTGGAGGAAAAACAAAGGATTACTGACGATGGAAAAATACCCGTCCGGTCAGCATGGCTGGAAAAAATGAACACAGGGAAGATAGCACCTGACACCCTGCTCAACCTTGCAGGACTGGCCTCCTTCACCACTGACCAGGGAGAACTGGATAACAGGATAGATAATTTTTTGAAATAATTATCTTCATATAAAAGAATTATATACTTGTATTATGAAAAAGATAATAACACTTATCATGGTCACCTTAAGCCTCTCTTCTGCAGGCCAGGTAAATTTTAACGACTATTTCACCGATAAAACACTGCGCTTTGATTTTATGCTGGCAGGTGATAAGGATACTACCATAGCTTACCCCCTTGAAATGAAGGAGGAACCTTTTTACGGTGGTTCGCTGAATAATCTTGTTGATCCCTTCCATTATGGAAACCTGCGCTATTATATTTATGACCTGGAATCTGGAGAATTGATTTACTCACGCGGCTACGGATCTCTATTCCAGGAATGGCAGACTACAGCTGAAGCAAAAAAAATAAGTCGCAGCTTCTACGAGGTGGCTACATTCCCTTTCCCAATAAATAATGTCAGGTTTGTGCTTAAGAGATACATGAATGACGGCAGCCTGCAAACGATATATGAGACAATTATCGACCCAAAGGATTATTTTATTCGTAAAGAGCCTGTTAAGGACGTGGGGTTTACAAAAATAGAAGGAACGAAAAATCATCATGAAGCCGTAGACATTGCATTTATTGCAGAAGGATATACTGTGGAAGAAATGGATAAGTTTCACGAAGATGTAAAAAGACTGGCCGGGATACTCTTTGATTGTGAACCATTCAGGAGCTACAGGAAAAATATCAATATCTGGGCTATTGATGCTGTATCAGAAGAATCAGGAACTGATATTCCCGGGGAGGGCATTTACCGAAAGACAGTAATGAACAGCAGTTTCTATACTTTCGATCTTGCAAGGTACCTTACAACTTTCGATATCAGGTCGGTAAGAGACTATGCTGCAGTTGTGCCATATGACAATATTATTGTTCTAATCAATAGCGACAGGTATGGCGGTGGAGGCATGTATAATTACTACTCAGGTACCACATCCGATCATATGCTTACACCGCAGGTGTTTACACATGAATTCGGACATGGTTTTGCCGGTCTGGCAGATGAATATTATACTTCTGATGTAGCCTACGAAGAGTATTATCCCTTTAATGTTGAACCCTGGGAGGCAAATATTACCACGCTGGTTGATTTTGAAAGTAAATGGAAAGATATGATTGACAGGAATACGCCGACACCCACTCCTCCTACAGGTGAATACAGGGATGTGGTTGGCCTGTTCGAGGGAGGCGGTTACTCGGCAAAAGGCATCTACAGACCGCAACTTGACTGCCGTATGAAAAGCAATGAAGCGGACGGCTTCTGCAAAGTATGCCAGGAAGCCATAAAGCAAATGATAGAGTTTTATATTAAGTAATATTATCCGGACTGAATCCTACAGCATCTACTCTACAATAAATTCGTGAATGCCGCTCGAAAATTTCTCGCTGAGCTTCACGCGCAGCCTCAGAGCGGTGGTCCGTACAGGCTCAAATTCCAGCACGTCCCAGTCATCTTTGGTTATAGTATAATCCGTATTATTATTCACCGGCAACCAGCTACCGTTATGGAGGTATAGCAGCTCCCAGTTATCAGGTACCCGGCATCCTCCTTCCGGCCCGTCATCGAACCAGTATACCTTAACCACTGATACTTCTTCAGTTTCCTCAAAATCATATTGTACCCACTCCCAGCTGTTTGTATCGGGCCACCAATGGTAGTATGACCATTCCCTGTCTTTTGAATTACGTGGTTCATACTGGTCGTTTATGGTAGTGATAGCTCTGGTCAACTTGCTGGCAGATATCCTGCTCCTGCTTGCTATGGTGGGTGCCGGTTCCGGTCTGGCAGAGGAAGCAGTATCAGGCAACCATACTTTCATCTCACCAGGTCCCCTGTTATTCCAGAGGTGATAGGGTATAAGCACTGCTTCCTGTAGTTCACCCAGCACTATTGAGTTCTCCATTGTCCTGCTGGCAGGCCGGGCTTTGGTTTTCACTATAACAGCTCCATTCAACATATTTTCCATAAATGTTGCTTTCATCTCAGCGGCTGAATCATATACCAGGTTGAGCACTTTAGCACCAATATTATCAGGCCATTCAGCACAATATATAATAGGCCCCCTCAGCACTGAAAACTTATTCCTGTCAGCTTCTACTTTTTCGTTTGCTGTCAATCTCCTTACAGGCATTGGCAGCACGAGCTTTATAATATCTCCTTCCTTCCATTTTTTTCTTATGACGGCATATCCGTCTACCATCTTAACATTGAAATCCTCACCGTTCACTTCCAGCTGTATATAAGCATTAGCCTTATCCACGAAGCTATACAGATTTCCTGGAATGGCTTCATCACGCGCCCATCCAGGTATCCTTAGTCTTATATCAAATTTCCCTTTAACGGCCGGGTTAACATCTAATTGCACTTCTCCATCCCATGGATAACTGGTTTTCTGTACAATTTTTACAGCATTATCGCCCAGACTGACTGTTGCCGTATTATCAAGATACATATTTACATATATCGCATCCCTGGTTCTGGCATAGACATAGCCGGGCACCGAGGGGATAAACCTGCTTATATTTGACGGGCAGCAGGCGCAACCAAACCATGCCTGCCTCTGGTGCTGCCCGGCTGATTCCAACACATTCGGGTAAAAAAACCTGTCACCACTGAGACTGACACCCGACAGCAGGGCATTATAAAGAGTCCTTTCGAGAACGTCATAATATTTTCCCTCGCCATGGTGAAGGAACATCCTGTGATTCCAGAACACATTGGCTATTGAAGCACAGGTCTCACAGTATGCCGACATGTTGGGAAGATGATAAGGTTCACCGAATCCTTCATTGCCACCCGAGGCACCAATACCCCCTGTCACATACATTTTCCTGTGTACTATGTCTTCCCATATGTGGTTTATTGCATTAACATAGGCCTCATCACCAGTAAGAGCAGCAACATCAGCCATGCCTGTGTACATGTATCCTGCTCTTACCGCGTGTCCCACTGCTTCCCTCTGATCAACCACCTTCATATGCGATTGTGAATATTCTTCGCCATCAGGGCCGCGCACATCAAGGAAGAACTTTGCCAGGTCAAGGTACTTCTGCTCACCTGTAACAATATAAAGTTTTACAAGTCCTATCTCAATTTCCTGGTGCCCGGGGTATGTTTCTATTTTGCCCCATCCCATTTCTTCATTAACGAGGTCAGCTGATTTGAGTGCTATATCAAGAAAGTTTCTCTTACCCGTAGCCTGGAAATGAGCCACAGCGGCTTCATACATATGACCCAGGTTGTACAGTTCATGGCTGAGTATATGAGTTTTCTCCCATCTTTTGCCAACCCAGGGATGTGAGTCATCACCCATAATGGATCTATATGTATACAGGTAGCCGTCATCTTCCTGGGCAGCTCCAATTTTTGCAATCAGGGTATCAAGTTTTGCTTCGAGCTCCGGGTCAGGAAATGTCTGCAGGCTGTAACTTGCTCCTTCAATTATTTTAAAGACATCGGAGTCATCGAACGGGTATGTTGAACAAAACTCGCCTTCAGCCATTCCGCCGGCGATCTCAAAATTCCTTATCCTGCCGGTTATGGTTGATTGTTCAATGGCTATGGGGATAGTAATATCATGAT
>Ga0272443_10000772_pt1 | contig 53760 bp, 47 predicted proteins | sample SSMAcet12_FD_193581 | JGI IMG/M metagenome (GOLD analysis project Ga0272443, IMG submission 193581) | Marine sediment archaeal communities from Little Sippewissett salt marsh, Falmouth, MA, United States - SSM-Acet-12 | ecosystem: Environmental > Aquatic > Marine > Wetlands > Sediment ... | reverse complement strand
CCTGGAAAGGAAACGGACCACATCACCAGCCTGACCCGGATTGGGCTCAAAATAGCTCAGGGCCTGTGAAATGGTGGCAGGATTTTGATCTGGCAGTATTGCGCCCAGCAAATCCTGCGTCATATCAGAATTCCAGGAGGATGTTGCATCCGGTTCGGAACGCATTGCATGAGAATCGTATTGATGCAGGAGAAATTGATCACCAATCAGGAAAAACAAAAGAACAATGCCCATGCCTTCCATGAACTGGATCAATGGGGTGCGAAATTTTTTCATGATACTATGAATTCAGAATTCTTAAGAATTCGTGTTGATGAAAATGAAAAACATAAGTTATGAAATTATTTCGCTAAAATCTCCGATAACCCTCAATTTATCAATATCTTCTTTAATTTTAGGGACATCAAACAGAAAACAACGATCATGCAACCCATATCTGTTTATCCTGACAAAACCATCAATGCTTGCAGGTTCATTTTTTGGTTTCAAAATCTCACATAATCATTTAAAGGTTATTCCACACAGATGAAAGCGAACACCGACCTTGGTGATATTCAGAAAACGCTGCTCCTTCCTCTATGGGGCAGAGCGGTTGAATCAAAAAAAAGAGAACCAATACTGATCGATAAAACAGCCATTGAAATCATGGAACAGATAGAATACGATTTCAATGCTTTTGAAGGTCTGTCCCAAATAAGTCAATTTGGCTGGGTTGTTCGAAGCATGATCATCGATGAAGTGATACGTCAATTCATCCTGAAATATCCGAAAGCGACGATCGTGGATATTGGTTGTGGGCTTGATACAACCTTTGACAGAATCGATAATGGTTCAATCCGTTGGTATGATTTGGATCTACCTGATACGATTGAATTGAGAAGAAGGTTTTTCAAAGAAAGTGAAAGAAGGAAATTTATTTCGAGCTCGTTTCTTGATCCGGACTGGATAAATACACTGATTGTTGATGACAATATATTATTTATATCGGCAGGAGTTTTCTACTATTTTGAAAAGGAGCAGATTAAGCGCTTTTTTGAAAGAGTTGCAGATAAATTTCCGGGAAGCGAAATGGTATTTGATGCCAGTTCTCCTTTTGGTGTTAAAATGGCGAACAGAATGGTTATTAAGAATAGTGGTATGGATGAAAGATCATTCCTTACCTGGGGTATCAAAAGATCTGAGGACCTTGGATCCTGGGATAACAGAATCGAGATCTTAAGAGAGATGCCCTTTTTTAAGAATATCAGAAAGAGATTACCGTATAAAACAAGGATTCAGCTATTCTTTTCAGACATGTTCAGGATGCAATACATGATCCACTTGAAGTTTAAAGAATAGCATTCCCACCCTGTAATGAATCATGAAACCCTTTTTGACGGATACTTCATAAAGCATTATATTGACTCCATGAAAAAGACCATTCTTATACTGAGCGTTTTTCTGCTTTCAGGAAGCTTTGCATCGTTTGATAAGCAGCGGCCTGCCCCGGCATCCCTGAAGGAAGCATACAGGGATGCTTTTCTGATCGGGAGTTCGGTGAACCGTTGGATCACCTCGGAAAGAGCCGGTGAAACCAGGGAGCTCATCCTCCGGCAATTCAATACGATTACCGTGGAAAATGCACTGAAGGCGGGACCGGTCAATCCGCGTCCCGGGGAGTACAATTTTGCCCCGGCGGATGAGATCGTGGAATTCGGGTTGCAAAACGACATGTTCATTGTGGGCCACACACTGGTCTGGCACAACCAGACACCTGACTGGTTCTTTACAGATGAACAGGGGAATCCCAATTCGCCTGAGGAGCAGATCGAAAGGATGCGGAGCCATATTGAAGCGGTAGCAGGCCGGTACGCGGGAAAAGTGCATGCATGGGATGTGGTGAACGAGGTGATCGGCGATGACGGAAATTACAGGCAGACAAGCTGGGTAAAGGCTGTGGGGGACGGGGACGAGCTGGTGAAACAGGCGTTCAGGTTCGCCAGCGAATATGCTCCGGGAACCGAGCTCTACTATAATGATTTCAATGCCTGGCGGCCTGCGAAAAGGGATGGTATCGTCCGGCTTGTGAAGATGCTCCAGGAGGAAGGGATCCGGATCGACGGGATCGGGATACAGGGCCACTGGGGACTCAACTACCCCAGAAACGAATACATTGAGACAGCCATCGAGGCTTACGGCTCACTGGGCGTGAAGGTCATGATCACCGAACTGGATGTAGATGTCCTGCCACTGACAAGGGAGGGACAGATCATCGGAACTGTGATGGCCCACGAACAGTTCCAGCTGCCCGAGTTCAAGGAATACCTTGATCCTTACCGGGAAGGCCTTCCGGATGATGTGCAGCAGCAGCTTACAAACCGTTACGCGGAGCTGTTCGGCATCTTTTACAAACACAGGGAGGTGATCGACCGCGTTACTTTCTGGGGTGTGCACGACGGCATGTCCTGGAAAAACGGCTATCCCGTTCCCGGAAGGACCAATTACCCTCTCCTGTTTGACAGGGAGGGACGGCCCAAACCCGCGTATCACGCCGTCATTAATATTCCGGCACAGAAGGATTAGCCCGCAGGAAAGATCATTTCGAACGACCCAGCCTCGCCGCGGCGTTGGCCAGGAAGATATATTCTGCGCAAATATCGATCACATATTCATTCTCTCCCCATAAAAACGGCCATTCGATCATGTTCTCAGGGAAATCGGGCTTCAGCACCAGGACCCCGGGGACGATCCCTCCTGCAATGAATGAAAAATCTGCCCGGTTGTTGCCGTATGCCATTCTCTTGGAATATCTGCCCACACCCGAAACAAATGAAATGTTTGAACAGGGATGGCAGCCGTAAATGTAACCGATCCCGCGGTAGGTGTATTCCGGCCCGATGATCTCCGGGTATGACTGATGCAGCAGGTAATTGGTGATCGCCCAGTCGACAATACCCCCGTTGCCCGCCCATCCGCCTTCTCTGATAGGCACCCCGTAAGGATTCCCGGTCAACATGTTGTCATTGGATTCCCTGTATTTCTTTACATATGGGATCAGCTTCTCTTTGTATTCCTGATCCATATACGGGATCGCCTGCACGGCATAATAGATGTTTCTGTCCACATTGTTCTCCAGTGCTGCAAACAATTTTTCCCTGAACTGATACGCATACTGCTTTTTATCCGTGCTGATGTAAAGCTGCAGCAAGGCCCGGATCTCTCCTCCCCTTCCGAAGAAAGCCCTCCGGCCTTCACCCCTAGGTTGTGCCTGCTCATCCGTCCACGCACGTTCAGCAGTGGTCAGGCACTCATTGGCTAATGCATCGTTGTAACCCCTCAGAGCGCGGGCAGCTGCTGCCAGGGCAGCCACCGAACCGTAGCTGTTCGAGGACATTCTCATGGTGAATGCCCAGCGGTCATCCGGTGTTCCGCTTGACAGGCCGTTTGACTCGTAAGGTTCCAGGTCCGGGTTGTAGACCAGGTTATCGGTCATGGTGGAGCCGTCACCCAGGTGGTGGTACTGGTGCAGGTTGGGTACGATGATTCCCGGGATCGCCCGGCCGAATGCCCGGTGCTGGGCAATGAGCGCCAGGGTGCCGTGTTCGATCTGTTGCAGGATATCCGGTGTCCCATCGGGATGATGGATATCCACATAACGCTGCTGCTGGTCAACCAGCGTTTGATCCCGCTGCAATCGAAAATGTTCCCATGACTCCACGAAACTGAGCACCGTGTTGCAGTGGGACCCGGTGCGTATGTCGAAGTCCCCCGCATCGAACCAGCCCCCGATGTTCAGTCCCGGAACGTGTTCCCCGGGCTTATACTTAGTTTCAGTAGTATCCTCCATGCGGTACCCATCGAAATGCTGGTGGTTGACCGGTGCCTGGCGGGCATCATCCAGGTGAGCGGCACCGTGCCATACACGGTAGGCCTCATTCACGAAAATGTGGTCCATCTGTACGGGGAACCATACATCCAGTGTGGATTGCCATCCTTTGTCATAAACGTGTGACCCGATGGGGAACGGTCCCGCTTTCTGATTCCCGTACCGGATCATGTACAGGCCCGGATCGGTAACCGATGAGAAATCCAGCCGGACATAGTGGTACCGGTAGAAGTCCCCCCAGTCTTCCACTCTCACTTTGTATTTTTCGACCCACCCGCCCTGCTCATCCATCTTCAACAGGGACGCCTCGGCGATGATCAGATCGTTGGGATCCAGTTCGATCACAGCGATCTTCTCCTGGTCCGGATGGTATCCAACCTGTGAATACCCGATCACCGGTTCCCTGATCCAGTTCCTGATAACCGAAGGAGTGATGCGCCATTCAACCACCCGGCCCGTCTTCCCGGCCGGGATGAGGGACCGCACCACGTACCATCCGTTCTGGGCCACATTACGCCCGTCCAGGAGCATCAGTTCGTTCCCGGCCACCGATTCAATCTTTACCCTTTTTTCGGGATCTTCAGGGGCCATGATCAGACTCTTGCCCCTGGCAAAGGGTTTCGGCTCCACATATTCGCCTCTTCCCCGGTCATCGAAAGTGGAATGGCCTGCGAACTGCCGCAGCTGGGATTCTGCAGGCATCAGCCGCATTGAATCTGAGGGGTGGAGTGGAAAAATCCCTGCATCTCCGTCCATCACAAATGTCTTTTCAAAATACAATGCCGGAACGAATTCCAGGTTAAAACCGGTCCGCCCTTCCAGTTCCTTCGGCAACGGCTTGTCGAGCATCACGCTGATTAAAACTGAACCGCCATCTGCGCTGACCCGGACCTTTGAATTAAAATCAAAATCTTCATACCGCAACTCGATGTCAACGCGCTGTTCTTCTTTGTTTACCGTTCTCCCCACCACGGAGGGTATCTGATCCCACTGCTCGGGTGTCGGTTTGAGCCTGACTGCCCCGCCTGTGGCGGTCCGTTCCCCATGATGGATCAGCATGATCCCGGAGGTCTTCTCGTCGAAGAAGAATCCGGTGTACTCATTTTCAAAGGCCAGCACATTGAAACCGCGGGTTTCAAAATACCCTTTGTCATTCAGTTTCAGGTTTCCATCCTGGGATGCTGCCTGCTGCGGAAATGCAATGAAAAAAAATGTTAAAACGAATCCGAAGGTAAGTGCTTTCCTGGTCATTTCCTGAAGAAGTTTAGGTGATGAAGATCCCTAAAGATATTGAAAACAACATGACCGTTTAAGATTTCTTTAACATTTTCTTAAAAAACAAATACACGAATCCATTTGTTAAATATTGGACCTTAAAATTTAACAAAATGAAGAAAACAGTATTCTTATTTGCAGCAGTTATGGGCTTGAGCCATGCTGCCTCGGCCCAGACACAGTGGGTCATTGATAAAAATCATACCGATATCCGATTCACGGTAACCCACATGATGATCAGTGAAGTAGACGGAGAATTCAAAGATTTTAACGCCACCGTGGTCAGCCATTCGGACGATTTTAATGGAGCGGATGTGAAATTTACAGCAAAAGTGGCTTCCATCGATACCGATAACCAAAGGCGGGACGGCCATCTCCAGTCAGATGACTTTTTCAATGCAGAAAAATTTCCGGAGCTCACTTTCAGCGGGAAAATTGAAAAACAGGGAAATGACTACTTTCTGGTGGGAGACCTGACCATCAGGGATGTGGCAAAACCAATCAGGTTCGATGTGACGTACAACGGAACCATCGACCTTCAGAACGGTCGCAAAGCCGGATTCAAAATTTCCGGTGCAGTGGACCGGTTTGATTATGGACTGAAGTGGGACCGGACCATCGAAACCGGAGGACTTGTGGTTGGTCGGGAGATCCAGATCACCTGTAACGTTGAGCTGGATACATCAGCCTGATTCCGGATATGAACATGGGAGGCATGTGGAACCTGGGCATTATCCTTTTTAGCCCGGGTTCCCTCATCACCGTTAATGGATTGCTTTTTATGATCTCATTAACATTTTCATCATGATGACATGGAACAGTTCTCAAATACCGCCTCGGTAAGACTCATTCTCTTCGTTATTTTAAGCATCCCGGTTGTCATCATCTCCTGGCGGACGCTTTTCCATCTAAACAGCCATGGTTTTTATCGCTTCCTCAGCTGGGAGTGTATCATATGGCTCTTTGTTTCCAGCTACAGGTACTGGTTCGTTGATCCGTTCAGCATCAGACAGATCATTTCCTGGATCTTTCTGCTGGCTTCCGCATATTTTGTGATTGCCGGAGTGTTGCACATGAAAAGGTTTGGGAAGCAAAGAGCTGAAAGAGATGACAGGAAGCTTTATCAGTTTGAAAGAACCTCCGAACTGATCGATACAGGGATATTTACATACATCCGGCACCCGCTTTACGCATCATTGCTTTTCCTGACATGGGGCATCTACCTGAAAAACATGACGGTTGCCCTGCTACCCATCGCACTGCTTTCGTCCGTCTTTCTGATGTTGACTGCCAGGTTCGACGAAAAGGAATGCGTGGAATATTTCGGCGAAAAGTACCGTGAATACATGAAACGCAGCAAAAGGTTCATTCCGTTTCTCTGGTGAAGCGAGGGGATCCCGCTTACAGGATGTCACTGGCTGATTGAAGGTATCTTGTGAAACCGCACGGATCCTTGTTATTGGTGCAGCCGACAAGGTTCTTCCTTCCGGAAGTCAAATAATTACTTCAGGACCCTCCCATCCCATTGTAATTTATTAACTTATACAACAAAACCCATGAAACCAGTTTATCTGCACATTTTCCTGGTGATCTTATGCGTTACCGGTTGCCGGGGAAGGCAGTCTATGGAGGAGCTTGAAAATCTGCATGCCCGGTCTGCCATGGAAGAACAAAACAAAATGATCGTTAAAAAGTGGCTGTTAGAGGTCAACAAGGACAATTACGCGCAACTCTTTAGTGAACTATGGGCCGAGGATTGTAAACAGATCCTGAATTCGAGCAAGGATACCCTGGAATATGAGCAGTTTAAAGAATTGTTGGCGTGGTTATACACCGAACTGCCCGTCATTACGCACGAGGTACATGATATCATTGCCAGGGGAGATAAAGTCGCTGTATATTTCAGTGCCCGGGCAATACATGATGTGGAGTCCTTTGGAGTCCCGGCAACGGGCAGGGATATTGAATGGAGTGCCATAGCCATATTTCAGCTATCAGGTGGCAGGATACAATCCAGATGGGAAGTGTCCGATATGCTGGGCATGTATGAGCAACTGGGCATGAGGCTTCAACTGAAGGGGTCAACCGAAAAATAATCTCACATATACTCTATATCCAATGGAAACAAGCCTATTTCTGAAGTCAATACTTCCGGCTTTCCTTTCCCTGACTTTCATTTTGCAGGATATGCCGGGGCAGACCAGCAGGATGGACAGCCTCATCTCCGCAAGAAAACTGAATGTCATAGAGGGCTCCATTCCACTGTATTGTACCCATGAATACGAAAAACGCGGAACAGAGGCACAATCATTGCTACAGCATATCATAGAAACTTATTCCGGTGATGAGCCCGGTGTTTTTCAACTAAAACTTGCAGTCATTGATTCATCACGCTGGTCGGATTTCCCATTCCCCTACGGATTCTTTTTTATCCACCAGGGATGGATCGTGATCCCGGCCGACCTTGATTTTCAGGAGTTCTCGTATCTATGGGGCTATTCTGGGTTTACGGAAACCCTTACCGAGAACCTCCTCACGGTATCTGCAAACCCCGAAGAGTTCCTCACAGAGGTACTCTATAAATTCACAATTGCACACGAGTTGGGTCACTATTACACCGAAAAAATATTGAATGCAGCTCCTCCCGACGCATGGACAGCGGAGTGGATGGCCTCATATTTTGCCACGGACTACCTGTACAGGAATGATGCCCGAGCTCTTGAAGGTTTGAATATCTGGGAGAAAACCTACACCGAGGAGATCACCCCGAAATACAGAAGCCTTCAGGATTTTAATACCAGGTATGCCAGCGTCGGGCTGCAGAATTATGTATGGTATCACTGCATGTTTCAGCCGATGATCAATGATATATATTCAGAATACGGCACAGATTTCATGGAAGTATTTGCTCAAACATTTCCCCGTACCGGTGACGGAAAGAAATTTTCGCTGGAGGAATTGCTGGATATTTTAGACCGGATCACCGGAGGCAGGGTTTCATGCTGGGTTGAAATCATGGAGGGCAATAGAAGTGAAAGCTAAAATATCATATTCCAAGAAAATGAAATCTCATATTCTATTAATCCTGATTTTGCTGCTTTCTGGTCTTCAGCCCGGGCATGCACAGAATAATAGTCCGACACAGGGGATCCCGGAAGAGGGATCATACCACCAGCCGGGGCTCGGTGAAAACGTTTTTCTCTTTGACCCGGGGATGGATATGGACCGCGTGCAGGCGGTCATTGACACGATCGCTGACAGGCAGACCGGGCGTGATGGCGAATTCAGCAAAAATCGCTATGCACTGCTTTTCAAGCCAGGTGAATATCATCTGGATATCAGGGTGGCTTATTACATGCAGGTACTGGGACTGGGCGAATCGCCTGAAGATGTGGTGATCGTGGGGGCCGTCAGGTCCAATTCCAGGCGTCCGGGCGGAGGTCACGTACTGACCAATTTCTGGAGGTCGGTGGAAAACCTGACCATCGTCCCGGACCCGGACTCCATCAATGTCTGGGGTGTCTCGCAGGCTGCCCCCATGCGCAGGGTCCATGTGAAAGGTCACCTGAAACTGCATGACAATGGCTACTCAAGCGGCGGTTTTTTGGCAGATTCCAGGGTGGACGGAGAGATTATTTTCGGATCCCAGCAACAGTGGTTCTCAAGAAATTCTCAGTGGGAAGCGTGCTCCGGAGGAGCCTGGAACATTTTCTCCCTCGGGGTTGTGAATGCACCCGGAACCAACTGGCCGGAAGGACCTTACACATCGCTCCAGGCAACTCCTGCCAGCCGTGAAAAACCGTATCTCGCTTTCATTGACGGGGAGCTCTGGCTGAAGGTCCCGGAGACCAGGCTGAACTCCGCAGGACCCTCGTGGATCGAGGGGACCGGGGACGAAAATGCACTCAGGATCAATGATTTTTACATTGCAGCTCCTGACCGGGACGATCCGGCGTCCCTTAACAGCGCTTTGAAAAAGGGAATGAACCTGCTTTTTACCCCGGGAATCTACAACCTGGAAAGCAGCTTGAAGGTCACCCGCCCCGGAACGGTGATCACCGGGCTCGGAATGCCCTCCCTGGTGGCCGAAAGCGGCAACCCGGTCATCGAGGTCTCTGACATAGACGCTGTAACGATCAGCGGGCTGTTGATCGACGCGGGACCGGTACACTCCGGGGTTCTTATGCAAATCGGGGAAAGGGGATCGGACCTTCCGCATGCCACCTATCCCTCCTGGCTGTTCGATATATTCGTCCGGGTGGGCGGACCTGCGGAAGGGTCCGCCACCACCTGCCTGGAGGTGAACAGCAATGATGTTTTCCTGGACCACATCTGGCTCTGGCGGGCCGATCACGGGAACGGGGTCGGATGGGACAGGAACCGGTCTGAAAACGGGATCATCGTGAACGGCGACCGGGTGACCGTCTACGGTCTGTTCAACGAGCATCACCAGGGATACCAGACCCTCTGGAACGGTAACGGAGGCCGCGTTTATCTGTACCAGAGCGAGATGCCCTATGATCCACCCACTGTGGAATCCTGGAAGCACGGTGACATCGGGGGATTCGCCTCCTACAAGGTGGCCGATCATGTACAGACCCATGAAGCCTGGGGGGTGGGGGTCTACTGCGTATTTTACGAGGCCCCCGTGGTTGTGGATCGTGCAATCGAAACGCCCCCGGCCCTGGAGAGCAGCATTCACCATAAATTCACTTTCTGGCTGAACGGAAACGAAGACAGTGTCATCCGGAACATCATCAACGATCAGGGTGATAGTGTACACAAATCGAACAGGAAAGCAACCCTCCAATAATCATCAATTCGACCATGGAATCAATCCTGAGTTTACTAAAATCGCTGCTGGAACCGGCAAGTGTGATCATCATCCTGGTGCTTCTGCTGTTGTTGAACGGATGGATATTCAAACGGTTCAAGACCACACCGTCGGACGGGAATATTGCCAGAAGCGCCATCGCATTTTTCCTGGTCCTGTTCGGACTTCTGATCTTCATCCTCACACTTCCCATCGATAGGTTGGCAAAAGGACAGATCCTGAGCTTCCTGGGCATCTTCATCAGTGCAGGGATCGCCCTCAGCTCGACCACCCTCCTGGGAAACCTGATTGCAGGATTCATGAACAACTCCATGAACCGTTACCGGAACGGGGACCTGATCAGCATCGGAGAATTCATGGGAAGGGTCATCAAAAAGGGAGCATTCCACACGGAGATCCAACTGGAAGACAGCAACTTCATGACCATCCCCCATCTGTACATTGCCACCAACCCGGTGAAGCTTACCCGGAAGACCAACACGGTCATATCCGCCTCGGTCTCACTGGGCTACGATGTATCCCGGACCAGGATTGAGGAGGCCCTCAAAGAAGCGGCGCTTTCCACCGGCCTGTCCGATCCGTATGTGTATATTACCGAACTGGGAGACCATTCCGTGGTGTATAAGATCCACGGCTTTCTGGAGGAAAGCAGCAAATATTTCAGCACGAGTTCCCTGCTGAACGGGAAGGTGATGGATGCGCTCCATGAAGCGGGGATCGAGATCGTCTCGCCCACGTTCATGAATCAGAGAAGGGTGGACGAAAAGGCATTCATACCGGAATTTCACCGGGAAGAACCGGAGCAGGAAGCGGTGGCTGCTCCGGAAGAATTGATCTTTGACGAGGCCATCAAATCGGAAGAAATAGAAAAGAAGAAGGACCTGATCAAGGAACTTGAGGAGAAAAAGGATAAAATGGAAGAAAGGCTCAAGGCTGTAAAAGACAAGGGAGAAAAGGATAAGATCAGATCCACCATCACCCGGATCGATGACCTGAAGGCAAAGATCTTAGAGAATATCGAACATCACAGCAAAGAGGAGGAATAACAGGCCGGATGACTGACCTGTCCCCGCTCATGACCAGTTGTTCATGATTTCCCCGAAGCACTGCAGTCCGCTCCCGATCACCCCGCCGTATCCGTGACCCGGGCGTGTCCAGGCACCCGTCAGATACAGGTTCTTTACAGGGGTGTGATGCGGGCAGCGGGTCGGCCCGGAATTATCCATGGTCTGGTCCCAACCATAAATGGCGCCGCGGTAATTTCCCGTATAACGGACATTGGTCAGGGGTGTCCCGATCTCCATCACCTCGATCGCTTCTGACAATCCGGGCAACAACAATTCCTCCGCACGACGGATGAGGATCCGGGCCATCCTTTCCTTCTCCTTCCTGTAGGAGGCTTTGTTGTTGTTAAAATAGTCCGTTTCATATTTCTCCCAGTGGTCGTATCCCTGGAGGGTCATGATATTTAAGATGTTTTTCCCTTCCGGTGAATAGCCCTTGTAAATGTTGTCATAGAGGGTAAGCCCGAATCCGCAGTTTTCCATATCCGCATGTTTGGCCATCTGGTATCGGGCATCCATGTCGTAACCCGACTCTACGAATATTTCAGAATCAGTGATCCCGGACCTGCCTGTCACATCTTCCTTCAGGCCCAGGAAAATCTGGAAGCTGGAAAGGCTCACGCTGTACTGATCAAGCTTTGCCATGTAGTCCCCCAGGAATTCTTCATTTTTCAGCATTTTGCGAAAGGTGTCATGCGCGCTTGCATTGGAAATAATAACCCTCCCGGCGTACTCCTCCCCTTTTTCCGTGATGACTCCGCGTGCCTCACCATCCCGGATTACAATTGCTTTTACGCGTGTTCCCAGCTTTATATCCCCTCCGTGCTCCCGGATGAACCATACGAGCTCGTTGCTGATTCGCTGCGATTTCCCTCTGGGATAATATCCCCCTTCCGTCAGGTAACCCAGGGCAGGCATGGCGTAATAGTATGTCGAAAGTCTGGAAGGCGGAAGCCCGTAATATCCCCACTGTGCGGACAGGATCGCTTTCAGTTTCGGATCCGTGATCCAGGTGTCCACCAGTGCTCCCCAGGTTTTTGAATAACACTTGAACAGGTAGGGAAAATCCACCGGGAACTGGTTCATGTCCACCTCTCCCCCGGCATGTGAATATTTCCCGATGTCTTCCATCAGCCCTTTCATATCTCCGATCACCCCTGCAATTCCTTCCTTCTCCTCCGGAAAGTGACCATTCAGGATCCGGACGTACTCCTCAAGGTTCTTCTGGGGCACCCGAATGTCATAATCCGGATAAATGACCCTGTAGAGCGAGGGATGGGGCAGGAATTCGACTTCGGTGATTTCGGGGAATCCGGGGATCAGGTTGTGGATCCCATTCCTTTCCCCCACTGTGGTGGAATGGAGGGAAACATCAAAGACAAAACCGCCGGGACGCGCGAAGGTGGTGGCATAGCCGCCGGGACGGTCATGCTGTTCCAGGACCAGTGGTTTGAAGCCCTGCCTGGCAAAGGCCGCAGCAGCGCTCAGCCCTCCGAGACCGGAGCCAATGATCACCGCATCATACTGATCGCCTCCAGAACTGGCATAAAGCCCCCTGGGAAGGGCACTCCAGTCAAGTGCCATGAAGGGAAGGCCACATGCCATGGTCTTCATGAAACCCCTTCTTTCGATTTTCTTCAAGGATCTTATATTTCGATATATTTGTATATCCCTGTCACTAATACCTCTCCTTGCTTCAGCAAGTTATGCAATAATAAGATACAAAAAATATATATTGGGTCAGAGGATCAAGGAACAAACGGGTCTGAAGAAGCAGTTGGAAGGATTGCCCGGTGAATGATGTGGGAAAATGAACAATAAAATTAAGCTGGACCGGGAGAAAGAGACATTGCTGATTCCACTGTACGGGAAGGCAGTGGAAAGCAGGAAAAAGATCTCTGTGCTGCTCGATCACAAAGCCCTGGAGATTGTTAAGAAGATCGACTATGATTTTGAGTCCCTACACTTCCCTGCAAAGACCAATACAATGATGTGTCTGAGGGCAAAGCTTATGGATAATTATGTGAAGGGATTTTTGAAAAAAAATAAAGGATGTACGGTTTTGCACCTGGGTTGCGGACTTGACAGCCGGTCTGTCAGGATTGATGATCCGGAGACTGACTGGTACGACCTGGACTATAAGGAAGTCATTGATATTCGCCGGTATTTTTTTCCTGAGGCAGACAACTACCACCTGATCCCTTCATCGGTCACAGCACCGGGATGGATTGAAAGAATACCTGCCGGAAAAGAACATTACCTGGTGGTGGCTGAGGGTCTTTTCATGTATCTTAAAGAGAGCGAGATAATAAACCTGCTTTCATCCATTAAACAAAGGATCGGACATTATACACTGATCTTTGATGCCTACAGCTATTTACGGCCAGGCGAGCAAAAAATCATCCTTCTCTTAAAAAAACCGGTGCGGAGATTCAATGGGGAATTGACCATCCGGAAGAGCTCACCCGGTGGGATCAGGGAATTGAACCGATGGATACAATTTATTTCAGCTCGAATGAAGAGATCAAAAAACTGGGATCTGGAGCAAAACTGATGTATCGCATCGCGGACCTCTTCCCGATGGCAAGGAAGGCACACAGGATACTCGTATACAGCATCAAATAATCCAGGACGGATCATTGAATCCACGACCGTTAGCCTGTTTAACATTTCTTTAGCAAAATAAATTCCTTCCTGCGAAACAATACAGCCCGTCTCCGGTTATGAAAAAGCCGGCATATGCTGATTTCTGAATGGGGATGTTGATTATTCTGATGGATGTAACGGATCTGAACAGAACGATGACACAACCACATTCATATGAAACGATTGTTCTTACTATCCTTTCTGATCCCTGGACTGACCCTTATCACCACAGCACAGGAAAATGAAAATCGGAATTTAATTACATTGTCCTGGGGTCCTGGACACCTGACCCGCCAGGATCTGGTTTTCTCTCCCTTTATTCACAATGACCCTGGCTTCCTGAACGCCGGCCTGGATTACACCAGGCTCGCCAGAAATTTCCAGCAGTTGCGGATCAGGTATTCCGGGTATGCACCGATGCTGACCGAACCGTATGAGTTTCTGGTTCACGGGGAGCTTCAAACTGCCTGGCAACATCTTTTCACATTCATTGATCTGGATTACATGCTCGGGAAGCGCATCAAATCCACCGGAAGGCTTCACTTGACAGCGGGAGGACTGTTCACTTCCGATATCCAGGCGCTGAATTACGTTTATGGCCGTCTGGGGTATTTCGGTTATTATGCGGCCATCGGACTCGGAGGATTTCTCCGGCTTGATTACCGGCCGGGGGAAAAACACGGGTTCGGAACCGCCCTCCAGGTCCCGTTTGCCTCCTGGGCGGCCCGGTCACCGTACCTTGTCAACGATGACGAGTTCATCGAAAACACGGCCTCGCACTCAGGGGTGAGGACATTCCTGGATTTTCTTGGGGACGGGGAGATAGCCACATGGGACCGTTTGCAATATTTTGATCTCAACATCTATTATTCATACCGGCTGAATGCGCGATGGCAGGTGGGGGCAGGTTACATGCTTGAGTTCATTCATTTTACCAGTCCCCGGAACCTGCTCTCCGCCGAAAACACCTTTTCATTATACGCAACCATCAGATTCTGATATCATGAGAACAAAACACCCGGGCGTTCTGCTCATCTGTATCACTTTATTTTTCAATGGATGCGAAACTTTTTTCGCGGAAACGCCATCCAATGACCCGGAAGCAATATTTGAAAATCTGTGGACCACATTCCATGAGGAATACGCTCCGTTCGAGGAACGAAATGTGGACTGGGAGGAAACCTATGAGGTATATCGCCCCATGGTGCATGCCGCTACCTCTGATGACGAGTTGTTCGATATTCTATCGCAGATGCTGGCCACACTGGATGACGGACATGTGAGCCTGACCGCACCGGGCAGGAATGTGTTTTTTTCCAACAGGATCAGGCAGAACCTGATCGATGATGAATTGTTTGATCTATCCGTGGTGAAGGACCATTACCTGGAGAACGGTTACAGGGAAGGGGATCAGCAGAGCTACCTGTTCGGAAAGATCAAAGGCGGGAAGATCGGATATATTTTCTTTGATTATGTGGGACCGAATTTTTCTGCATTGAATGAATTCCTGGAGGAGTACAGCCTGATGGAGGGTTTCATCATTGACCTGAGGCACAATCAGGGAGGTGATTTCACCTATTGTTTTTCCGAGATCGGCAGACTCACCTCCGAAAAAAGATTTGTATTCCGGAGCAGGACAAAAAACGGAAAGGGAAAGGATGATTTTACAGACTGGCATCGATGGTACATTGAACCCTCGGGCAGTTTCCTGGATAAACCGGTAATTGTGCTCACGGACCGTTATACCATCAGTGCGGGAGAACGGTCCGTCATGGCATTGATGACTCTTCCCAATGTAACCAAAATGGGAGATACAACCAACGGGGCCCACGGCACTATGATCGGCCGCGAACTGGCCAACGGATGGTTCTATTCACTGGTTCCCCAGCAAGTGGAGCTGTTCGACGGCAATTCTTATGAAGGAACCGGACTTGCACCGGATGTATATGTAAAAAACCAGCTGGAGGAGCTGTTGGGCGGAACCGACAGGATTCTGGAAACTGCCATCGAAGCGCTGCCTGGTCAGTGATTTCCTGCCTTCGGACAAGGATTGATACCTGACCATATCTGCCGGCTGAAAAAGCCCCATTGAGACCATGACAAAAAGAGAAAAATTCAATAAGTTTGGGTTTGATGGGCGATTTCATCAGATCCACGATCCTGTTGCTGCTGCTCTTGAACCCGTTTCTGGTCATCGTCTACCTGACCGATGTGGTTCAGAAGCTCGGCGGGGCACAGTTCAATCGGGTGCTGCTCCGGGCAGGCATTATATCAACGGTTGTCTTCTGCTGCTTTGCCATACTGGGCGATGCCATCTTTTCGGGTTTCCTCCAGTTGGAATTTGCATCTTTCCAGGTGTTTGGCGGGATCGTCTTCCTGCTCATCGGGATTCAGTTCGTCTTTCGGGGTCCCACGGCCATCGAAATACTCCGAGGTGAATCGGAGCATATTGCCGGTGCCATTGCCATGCCCCTGCTGATCGGACCGGGCACCATCAGCGCCAGCGTGGTGATCGGGGAAAGACATGACGTGTGGATGGCCTGCCTGGCCGTGTTGCTGGCGGTGGTCACCTGTATAGGTACCATCATACTTCTCAAGCTATTGCATGATTATGTGCGTCCCAGACGGGAGCGGTTGATCCGGCGGTATATCGATGTGGCGGGCAGGATCACGGCACTTTTTGTGGGGACGGTTTCCATTGAAATGATCATGCAGGGGGTCCTTAAATGGGCGGAAAAATTCTAACTTGAAAACAAATTAATCACATGAGAAAATCAGGGAGATCCTGAAACTGAAAATACCCAGCACCCGTTGCTGAACAATCCTGTATCCTATTGATCCCGGCATCCGTAAATTGCGCTTCACCGGTACTACTTCCGCAGCTGGACCATCCGGCCGGTCACGATATGCCCGGGTCCTGTCTCCAGCCGGTAATAGTAGATGCCGGGGGAGAGCGGCCGTCCTGCTCCGTCCCTGCCATCCCATTCCGCTCGTTGAACACCCTGTTCCCGTACACCCTCATCCAGTTGGCGCAGTAACCTACCCTGTACATCATAAATCATGATCCGCACGCCGGACCTCCAAGGGAGGTGATATTCGATAACAGCATGCTCATTGAAAGGATTGGGATAGATGCTGGAGATCAGGTGATGTGCCGGCTGATCCTTCACGGCCACAGATGCATCCCGGGAACCCCTGAGAATGACCACATCGTCGTACACCCTCCTTTCGAATGCCGTATAGGCCGAATCCTGTGCATTGTATACAGGAAATACATGCACCGGTTCGAGAACGGCCTGCCAGGTATCTCCGTATTCAGGAAACACATTCACCTCCAGGTGGCCGTAATGCTTGCCCCCGTCCAGCAGGATCCCCTCCTCCCAGGTTTCGGGTACATCCGAATGAACTAGGAACTGCCGGAAGGGGTTGTCAGTCCCCTCGTATGGGCCCCTCAATCCATCCCCTCCCACACCCACGTCATAGAAATGGATGGTGTGTTCCCTTTCCTCTTCGTCAGGCAAAACCTCCACGCCAGGTACCGCGGATCGTTCCCACATCTCGTCATGCCCGGAAATGACAGCGTCCACTCCGTACTTCATGAAAAGCGGTGTCAGCATGCGGACGGGGACCCCCGACTGGTAGTCCTGGAAAGCTTCCTCGCCCGGAGGATATCCGTGCGGACCGGATGAATAGGGCGCGTGATGAAAAACGACAAAGGTGAAAATGCTGTTAACCTGCGCCCCGGCCAGGCGATCTTCCAGCCAGCGGTATTGCACGGATCCGGGGCCGAAGTCAGGGGCATTTCCGCCCAGGGTGTCGTTTTCCCCCAGCAGGCGGAAATTGGTATCCCCGTCGGATCCGTTGGGACTGTTGTTACACAAATCCAGCACGATCAATGTAAGGGGACCGTACCGCAGGCTGTAATAGCGACCCTCCTGCTCAGGATTGGGCGATTTGTTCGGCGGAAACTCAAAGTAGGTAAGGAAGCGTCCGACGGCCCGTTCGGATCCGGGCTGTGCATACCCGTCCATGTGTCCTTCATAGTACTCATGGTTCCCCGGCGCGGCCATCAGGGGTATCCGGCCGGCCAGGCTCAGTGCACCAGAAGGATCGGTGTTGTGGCACCAGAACTCATCCCAGTCCCGCTGCTCCCCCCCGCTTTCTGCCAGGTCCCCCGCAATCACAACAAGATCTGGCTCCCGGGAACGGATCACCTCCAGGTTGTTCCGGTATCCTGTTGTCTGATCCCAGAAATAGGCCCGTGCACTGTCGTTCACCGGATCCGGCCAGTCGGCTGCTTTACCGGTACTCTCCGGTTCGGTCTCCGAATCGGCATAGGCGATAAAACGGACCGGGGCATCCCCTTCGGGCGCCGTCCGGAAAGCGGACCTGAAGCCGGTGTTCCCCTGTGTGACCCGGTACTCATAACGTGTGCCGGGTTCAAGATTTTCTATCCTGATCCGGTGGCGGTAAGGGATGGACGGGGCGCTCCCTTCGAAGTAGGTGGTGTCCTCCCAGTCGGAATACCTGATCGCTTCGGCCGAATCGGGATCGGCGGACAGGGTGATCCACAGGTGTGACCCCTCCTTCCGGTAACTGCAGGATCCTGGAGAAGGCTCTCCGGAAAACCACAGGATCGTCATGGCATCCGGTGCCGGGTGCTGAATGTAGGGGAATACCCGGAAATCACTTTGCCCGTATAGAATTCCGGCTGAAATGACGACCATCACCAGCGAACTGAGTATCCCGAAGATTCCCCGCAATTGACTCATCTCTGCAAATTATTTCTTACCTTCACCTTAGACAGGGATGATGTGCATTCAAAATACAAGATACACAAAAAAATGCTGATTCAGGTCAATCATTATGCTGATCTATCTCGTCAAAAAACATATCATATGCCGTTTTGAAACTTTTTCCCCCATGTGCGGGAAAATCTATATTTAAACTGTACATGAAAGCCTCATTTTTAGCCCGGAAATTGAATTAAAATCTGAAACATGAGAAGACTGATATTGATCCCCTTGTGCCTGTTCGTCTGGTGCATGACCGGCTGTGAGAAATATGTCATTGACCTGCCCGATATCCCGACCGACATAAGCTTCTCGGCAGACATCCAGCCCATATTCGATGCCAGGTGTGTGAATTGTCATGGCGGGATGATCGATCCTGAACTCAATCCCGGCGAATCCTACGATGAGCTGATCGACGGGGAATATGTGGATACGGACGATCCGGAAGCGAGTGAGCTATATACAAAATTAAAAGGAGGGCACGGCAACAGCACCATCGAGGAACAACTGATCATCCTTCAATGGATCAAAGAGGGAGCATTGAATAACTGAAACAATAACATATAACAATGAAAAGAAATATCCTTTTGACCGGTCTGGTCTGCCTGTTTGCAATTATGTTTTCGGGGATGGTTTATTCCCAGGATGAGGAGGACCTCCCCATCAGGCCTCCTTTCGAGACCATCAGCCTGATCGACAACCAGACCACCGTGAGCCCCTACAAGGGAACGTTTAATTTCGAGATCCAGCACCGTTTTTCAAAGATCAAGGAGGTGGCCGATCTCTTCGGTATCTACGGGACCGCAAACACAAGGCTTGCACTGGCCTATGGCATCACTGACAGGATCATGGTCGGGCTCGGGACCACCCGCGATTACAAACTGCAGGACCTTGAATGGAAGTACAGCATCCTGACACAGACCCGTTCGGGCAGGATCCCCGTCTCTCTCTCCTATTACGGGAATGCCGTGGTGGATGCCAGGGGAAATGAGAATTTCGGTCCGGAGGATGAATACAAATTCATTCACAGGCTTTCCTACCTGAACCAGGTGATCGTCTCCAGGAACTTCGCAGGAAAGTTCAGCTTCCAGCTCGCACCCACATTCGTTTACCACAATGCAGTCCCGGAAGGATACCGCAATGCAAACGCCTCCATTTATTTCGGCGGGCGCCTGATGGTCCTCGGGTTCCATTCCATCATTTTTGAATACGACCAGCCCCTGCTGATGCCCGATGAAGATGTATATCCCAATATTGCCGCCGGAGTGGAGATCGGGACCAGCACCCATGCATTCAGGATCTTCGTGTCCAACTACAATGCCATTCTACGGAACAGGAGCATTGCCTTCAACGGCAACAATCCTTTCGACGGAGATTATCAGTTCGGTTTCAATATTTCAGTAAGATTCTGACGCCATGAAGAAAATCCCCAGAATCATCATCTCCGGGATCCTGCCGGCCGTGTTTATCGCGTCCTACGCACAGTTCCCGGATGCGGATACATCCAGAATCAAGCCCGCCTACTATGAAGTGAATGACTTCGTGGAAGAGAATGAGAACTGCCTGAAATGTCACGGGGAGCTCAAATATACCCTCGAAGACACGCTGTTCGGCAGGGTGATCACCCAGTCCATGTGCCCCACGGATATCCTGGACCGGGATGAATACTACTCGGGGGTCCACAAGGCTTTCTCATGTACCGACTGTCACTCCTACGACTACGAGGTATTCCCCCACCCCCTGGAAGCCAGGCTGGAAGAAATGTATGCCTGCATGGACTGTCACGGGTACGATGAGAATTTTGCACATTACAACTTTGAGGTGATTCAGGAAGAGTTTGAAGCGAGCATTCACAACATCGAGGAGTTCACCTGCTGGAAATGTCATGATCCCCACTCTTACAGGGCATTCATGAGGAACAGCGAAGATTTCGAGGAAGCCATCCTTTACGATAACACCATGTGCCTCAGCTGCCATGCAGACTTTAACCGGTTTATGCTGCTTACCGACAGGGAAGAGATCAATGTGGTGGAGAGCCACGAATGGCTGCCCAACCAGGTCTCCCATTTCGGCAGTGTGCGTTGCATTGAGTGTCACACGGAGATCAATGATACGGTGCTTGTGGCCCACATGATCCTTCCTAAAGAAGAAGCTGTGAGGAATTGTACCGAGTGTCATTCAAAGGATTCGCGCCTGATGCAGACCCTCTATAAATTCAGCATTCAGGAAGGACGCAAAGGAGGGTTTCTGAACGGGGTGATCCTGAACGATGCCTATGTGATCGGGGCCAACCAGAATGTATTCCTGAACTGGATCAGCCTCCTGGCGTTCGGATTCACCCTGCTCGTGATCCTTTTCCACATAGTGCTGCGTATAAGAAACAACTGAAAAAACAAATTCCAATGTCCACGAAAAAAATATATCTCTACCCGGTATGGATCCGTCTCTGGCACACGATCAATGCATTGATGATCATTTTGTTGATCCTGACAGGGATCTCCATGCGGTATTCGTCCCCGGAAAGGACACTGATCAGGTTTGATGTTGCGGTGGCGATCCATAATGTGGCAGCGATCATTGTCACCTTCAATTACGGGATCTTTATTATCGGGAACATCATCACCCGAAACGGAAGATATTACCGTAATTGGAGGAAAAACCTGGCAACCAGCCTCTGGAAACAATTCATCTTCTATGCAGTGGGGATCTTCCGCAAAGAGCCGCACCCGTTCCCCGTGACCGAGGAACAAAAATTCAACCCGCTGCAGAAGATCTCCTATGCAGTCGTGATGTACCTGTGCATGCCGCTTTTGATTTTGTCGGGGCTCGGGCTGATGTTCCCGGATCTGATCGCTTATAAGATATTCAACGTGACGGGTCTCGTTTTTTACGATGTGGCCCATATCATCGTGGGTTTTGTGATCAGCCTGTTCCTGCTGATCCATATCTATACCTGCACCCTGGGTGATAAACCCGGGACGCTGTTTAAGAGCATGATCACCGGGTATCACGAAGAACATGAATAATTTTTTTATTTTTGCATGATATTTGATGAGGATATAACCAAACCAAAATAAATAAGTATGAAAAAGATGAAATTGATCTTTGCGAGCGCTGCAATTCTCCTGATCGCAGGATTCCTTGTCTCCATGACCGTTGTTCAGCAGAAACAGCCTGAACCCTGGGAAGTCCCTGCCGAATATAAGAACATGAAAAATCCGGTCGCGGCTGACGATCAGAGTCTGATGCTGGGGGAAAGACTTTACAAGAAACACTGTGCCTCCTGCCACGGGAAAGAAGGCCTCGGGGACGGTGTAAAGGCCAGGACACTGGAGACCTTCTCCGGCGATTTCTCCGGGGAAGCTTACCAGGGCCAGACCGACGGAGAGCATTTTTACAAGACCAAGTTCGGACGTGGAGAGATGCCCGCTTATGAGAACAAGATCCCAGATGAGGACATCTGGCACATGGTCAATTATATGAGGACATTTAAGGCAGAATAAAGCTGCCGGGGCTCGGAATCCCCGACAGGTTATACGATAAGGAGGGTATCTCAAAGGGGATACCCTCCTCTCTTTTTCTGAGGGATGCATTCTCGGAGAAAAAGCATCCCTCAGATAAGTTAGAAATGGGACTTTTGAGACGGCCTCCTTCTGTTTTATCCGGTGAACGTGATCCCCTGTCCGATCCGGGTTCCCCTGTAAAAAACGGTTATCTACTGGACATATTCATACCCCATGATCTGGGAAGCACTCCATTTGGAGGTGGTCATGTCATTGTAGATCATTCCGTTGGTCCCGAACAGCAGTGATCTGGCATCGTACCCGAGTACACGCAGGTACGCAGCCAGGTTGGCGCTGGTCTGCCCGGTGTAACAGTAAACCACGATGGTCTTGTCGGTGGGCAGTGTTTTCAGGTCGGCCGATAGCTTGATGCTCTGCTTCGGGGTATACTGAACAGCCCCTTCGATATGTCCCGGATTCAGGTATTCGGCCTCCGGCCAGTAATTCACGATGTAATAGTTATCCAGGTTGGCATACACCTCCGTGCTGGTGATGCTTGCCTCTGAGAATCCTTCGGCGAGCACATCATCCAGTCGCACTTCCAAAATTTCCTCTCCCGTTTCCTTTCCTGTGGCCAGCTCGGGAAGGTCCCCTGCAGGTCCTTTTGCTGTCGCGGTGGTGACAAACTGGGTTGAATAGGTGCTCTTGGTGTTGTTGTTCCAGCGGTCTGCAAAATCGGCGTGCCATGCGCACATGCCGAATTTCATCGAAAACACATTGTCATACCCCATCAGCCTCAGCAGGCAGGTGGCCCAGCCGGCAGTCTGTCCCGTGTAGCAAACGATCGATACTTCATCATAGCCGGAAAGATCTACCGATTCGATATGGCTCAGCACATCCCCTGCAGCCACATTCACCGCATTTTCAATGTGACCCGCGGCAAAATCGGTTGCCGACCGGATATCCATGATGTACACCTTGTTCAGTGTATTCAGCGTCCTCACCTGTTCCGCACTTCTGATGGCCGGCATGTCGGTGTTCACATAATCTTTCGCAGGAGAATTGAGTGACTCCAGGTACTCCACAAGCACCTCGGATTCGACGATGGGATCCTCTTTTTCGCAGGAGACTGCAAGAAAGAAAATAAAAAGGATGGCGGGCATCCAGATCTTCATTTTGTTCATTGTTTTCATATTTAAATGGTTAAACTTCTTCCTTATTGAATGATCCCCGGATCATTCCGATCATTTTTCTGAATCTTTCCTGGTGGAGTTTGCAAAGCAGTCCCCTCAATTGGTCCATGAAGCCGGCAGTTTGCCGTCTACCGTGATCGGACTGGTGGCATCCAATTCCCACTCGAGCAGATCCGCCTGGAACAAATACAGCTCTTTGTTGATCATGGAATCGCCTTCCATGCGGATGTGACATTTGGATGAACAATCTGCTCCGCCTTCCGTACGGTCGGTCCACTTAAGCAGATTATGGGGAGTTGTATAGTTGTATGTGGGATGCACTGCAAAATTTGCATAATTCTCCACCCCGTATTCCTTCCAGTTGTCGGGTGCCGCCAGGGTGCGCCGGACCAGCACAAAGTCATATCCTGCCTTCAGGTCCGGGATGGGATTGGCCGCGATCCTGAAATCCATATAAGCGGGAATCCTGGCCCCTTCCCCGCCCACGTGACAGCTCCCGCAGTTATTGTAATCCTGCGAATGGCACACATGGCAGTTGAAATCATCGTAATGCACGGAATGGTAATTGTTGGATGTTTCAAGGTTCGAATGGCAATTCTCACATTCCGGAAGATCAGCGTAGGCATATCGCTGCTCCACCATATTCCCGTCACCGTGTAGTTCCTGCCCGTCATGACAGCTCAGGCAGTCGAAGTCCATTCCGGTGAGATGGACATCGGGCTGGGTTCCGGCCGCGACACCCAGGTAGGCGTGTCCGCCCCTGGACACATGGCAGGCCACACACACATTGAGCATATCCGGAGTCCCTGAAAAATCGTGTCCCTTCGCCAGACCACCACCGGCGATGGCCGGCCGGACCACATGACAGTTTCCGCAGGTTCCGTGACAGTGCGCACAATTGTTGTTGTAGCCCTGGATCTGGTGGGCAGGCAGCTGGTCGAATTCATCCGCTCCTCCCAGCCCGCTGCGCATGGCCACTTTTCTTTTCTGACCCGTCCCGTTGTGAAGGCTCGACGGAAACATGTCGGTCACAGCCTTGTGACATGCCGCGCACTTTTCCTCGTAGGCCATGGACGGATGGGAGATCCAGTCACCCGAGTGTGCCTGGGTCTTGTCACCCGTCTCGCCGTTCCCGTTATGACACCCTGTGCATCCGATCCCGTAGTGCCCGGATGATTTAAAGGATGCATATCCCGAACCGCTCAGGAATACCCTGTCGTAGGGTTCGTAATGCGGTGCGGTCCCTCCGCACCCACCCACCGGGGCGGCCGTATCGGCAGTGTGCACCTCGATCAGCCGTTCATAGTCCGTGTGGCACCCTTCGCAGGATGCAGCGGAGATCTTCCTGTTGTCTTCATCCGGAATGGTATAGCTGGCACAGCCTGTCGTGATCCAGGCACATACCAGAAATGCCCATAACAGTGCCGGTCCGGTTCTCATATGATTGTCAGCCATATCACCTCTTGTTTCAATGATGTCCTGATTCGTCATAAAGATTGTTCATTTGGCCGAAACGCCAAAGAAATCCAGGCTGTTATGGAAATAAAATCCATTTGATCTGCGCCTGCGAATTAATTGATCTGGATCATGATATTTTATGATTCTTTCGTATATTTATCATGATTATATGTGAGCTGAATGGACAATGCGCTGCGCTTTTCAGGCTGTACACTGAGCATGCATCAGTGCAGGTGTTTCGAGAAACTGACACCTGAGGAACTGGAATTCCTGGAAGCCAAATCCGTCAGGATCAAATACAAGAGAGGGGAAATGATCTGCAAGCAGGGAGGTTTCGTGTCTCATGTGATGTACATGGAAGAGGGCCTGGCCAAGGTATTCCTGGACAACGGTGTAAATTCCCTTGTGCTGAGGATCATTCCGGACGGAAATTTCCTGGGGCTGGCAGCCATCTCGGAAGAACAGAGCACATTTCCCTATTCCGGCCTCGCCTATGTCGATTCGGAGATCAGGCAGGTGGACATCCACGCATTCCGGCAGCTCATCCGGCAAAACAATGATTTTGCCAGGGAGATCATTGACATCCTTGCCGCCAACAGCATCCAGATTTACGGCAGGTTCTTCTGCCTGACCTACAAGCAGGCATTCGGAAGGCTTGCCGACATTCTGCTGTGCCTGGCCGACAGGATCTACAAAGACACCGTGTTCGATCTGCCGCTTACCCGGAAGGAACTGGCAGAACTCTCGGGGATGAGCCCGGAAACGGTGATCAGGATGCTGAAGGAATTCAATGATGAAGGGCTGATCATCCTGGATGGCAAGTCCTTTAAAATTGCAGATTACACACGCCTGAAGAAAATCAGTGAAACAGGCTGACCTGAAATTATCCCCGCTGATCGCGCTGCTGTTCGTAATCCTCTTACCGGGAGGCTGTCAGGAGAAAAACACGGTGGTCAGGCTGGCGGTCACCTCCGATGTACACGGAATGATCTTTCCGACGGACCTCATCAACCGGGAAGTCTCTGACCATTCGCTGGCCCACGTATGCCGGTATGTTACCGGTGAACGACACCGTGAAGATACCACCTTGTTCCTTCTGGATAACGGAGATATTCTCCAGGGGCAGCCCACCGCGTACTATTACAACTTCATCGATACCGTGCAGGAGCATCTGGTGGCCAGGGTGATGAATTACATGGGTTACCGGGCGGGCACGGTGGGGAACCATGATATCGAGGCAGGTCCCCGGGTGTACGGACGCATCCGGGATTCTTTCCGCTTCCCCTGGCTGGCGGCGAATGTGGTCCATGAAGGGACCAAAAGGCCGTGGTTTCAGCCATACACGATGCTTGAATCGAAAGGAAGGAAGATCGCGGTGCTGGGCCTGATCACGCCGGGCATCCCGAACTGGTTGCCGAAAAACCTCTGGCCGGAAATGGAGTTCAGGGACATGGTGGAAACGGCCGCAGAATTTGTCCCGCTGATCCTTGAACAGGAGGATCCGGACCTGCTGGTGGGCCTTTTCCATTCAGGGACAGATGCGGGCTACGGGGGCGCCGAAGAGGTGTATATGAATGAGAATGCTTCACTTCTGGTTGCTGAACATGTCCCCGGTTTTGATGTGATTTTTGCGGGACATGACCACGGGGTCTCCGGCAGGTGGGTGAAGAACGTTGCGGGTGACAGTGTCCTGGTGATGGATCCCGGAAGTCATGCCCGCAACCTGGCTGAGGTGACCGTCTCCTTCGCAGGGGATCGCGCTGAGATTGCCGGAAGGATCGTCCCTCTCAATGGTTACACCCCCTCTGAAGCATTCATGGAAGAGTTCCGTGATGATCTTGGAAGAGTGACCGGATACCTGGATGACACACTCACCTTGCTGTCGGAGGACATGGATGCGCTCGATGCACTGTTTGGCCCTTCCACCCTTGCCTCCCTGCTGCACAGGATCCAGCTTGAAATCTCCGGTGCAGATCTCTCGTTCACCGCACCCCTTTCCGTCACGGCATTCCTGAAGGAAGGGCCCCTGCTGGTATCGGACCTGTTCAAATTATACCGGTACGAAAACCTGCTCTACACAATGCGGCTGACCGGCCACGAGATCGACAGTTACCTGGAATATGCAACGGGATTATGGTTCAACACAATGCAAAGCAAGAACGATCACCTCCTGCGATTCGACGACTCCCAATCACCGGGAAGGCTTGCCAGTCCCTATTACAATTTTTCCTCTGCGGCGGGAATCGATTATACGGTGGACCTCCGGTGTCCCCCCGGGGAGAGGGTGACGATCAGCGGTTTTTCAGACGGTACGCCCTTCAGTGAATCAGCCTATTACCGGGTAGCCATCAATTCTTACCGGGGCAACGGGGGAGGCGGGCACCTGACAAGGGGTGCGGGGATTGAACAAGATTCGCTCTCCGCCCGTATCCTGTGGTCATCCGGAAAGGATCTCCGCTACTACCTGATGCAATATCTGACACGCCGGGACACCCTGTATCCCGAACTGATTCCTAACTGGACCTGTATCCCCGGGGACTGGTCCTCACATGCCGCTGCCACCGACAGGAAATTCTTCCGGTAAAAATCCTGGTTCGATATGATGTTCGATATCACAATCCAGTAAAACATTTGTTATCAAAAGCATTAGAGTCAGCGGGGAAACTAATGCCGTGATCGGATTCGAAAATTGATATTTATTTATAGCTTTGCAACCAGCGATTTTGAAGACCTTGGCCTATGGATGCAAAAGGAAGAAATTTCACCCGATTCCTTGAAAGGCAAAAACAATACGAATCACAGCACGACGCCAGGGCAGCGGGAAAGCAGCACGATAAGGGCAAACTGACTGCCTGGGAAAGGCTCGAGATCCTGTTTGACGAAGACTCCTTTGAACAGATTGATGCATTTGTCACTCCCCTGTCCGCCGGATCAGGCTTCGGAGAAGTCAAAAAGACTTTCGGAGACGGGGTGATCATCGGACACGGGCTTATCAGGGGCCGGCTTGCTTTTGCCTATGCACAGGATTTTACGGTGATGGGCGGGTCTCTCGGTTCCGTGCACGCCGCCAAGATCATGAAGATCCAGGACATGGCGCAGAAGATGGGTGCCCCCATGATCGCACTCATCGACTCGGGCGGAGCCAGGATCCAGGAAGGGGTGGCCAGTCTGGCCGGATATGCGGGGATCTTCTACAGGAATGTGCAATCATCGGGTGTGATCCCACAGATCTCCGTGATCCTGGGACCTGCAGCCGGGGGAGCCGTGTATTCTCCCTCCATCACAGATTTTGTCTTCATGACCAATCAGACCAGCTACATGTTCGTAACCGGTCCCAACGTGGTGAAGGAGGTTCTGAACGAGCAGGTCTCCTTCAATGACCTGGGAGGAGCCGAGGTGCATTCAAGGAAAAGCGGTGTGGCGCACATGGTGTACGAAGATGAGGAGAATACCCTGCTGGGCGTAAGGCAACTGCTTTCCTACCTTCCTTCAAACAACATGGAGAATTCGCCTGAGATGGAGCTCTCGGAAGATGAAACCAGGGAAGTGGACGAGCGGCTGAGGGACGTCGTCCCCGATGATCCCCACAAGGCATACGATGTGAAGGATGTGATCCATCTGATCGTGGATAAACGTTCTTTTTTTGAAATATCGGAGTACTTTGCACAGAACCTGGTGATCGGGTTTGCGCGCCTGAACGGAAAGGTGATCGGGATCGTTGCCAACCAGCCCAGGGTACTTGCGGGTACACTTGATATCAATTCTTCCACCAAGGGAGCACGTTTTATCAGATTCTGTGATTCGTTCAACATCCCTCTTCTGGTGCTCGAGGATGTGCCCGGATTCCTTCCGGGCATCGACCAGGAGCATAACGGGATCATCAGGCACGGGGCTAAAATGCTGTATGCCTTTGCCGATGCCACCGTGCCGAGGATCACGGTGATCCTAAGAAAGTCCTACGGGGGGGCCTACATTGTGATGAACAGCAAAAACCTGGGAGGGGACTTTAATTTCGCCTGGCCCACTGCTGAAATCGCTGTGATGGGTCCGGAAGGAGCGGTGGCCATCCTGTACCGGAAAGAGCTGGAGGAATCGGAAGATCCCGCCGCTTTCCGGCGAGAACTCGCCGCACGTTACCGCAATGAGATTGCGAATCCGTATGTGGCCGATGAAAAGGGTTACATAGACGAGGTGATTGATCCGGCCCTGACGAGGAAAAAGCTCATCCGTGCCTTTGAAGCACTGGAGAACAAGTTCATGAACAACCCGGCCAGAAAACACGGCAATATTCCGCTTTAAATCCCAGCATGAAGATCAACAGCATACTGATCGCCAACCGGGGCGAGATCGCGATCCGGATTATCCGGACGGCAAGGAAGATGGGGATCACCACATACGTGATCAAAACCGCAAGGGAGCCCAATGCCTGGTACCTGGATGAGGCGGATCAGGTCATCGATTTCACGGAATCTTATGACGACACTCCCGAATTCCTGGATATAGAAAGGATCATCTATCATGCCCGGCAGCACCGGGTGTATGCGATTCACCCCGGGTACGGTTTCCTGGCTGAAAATCCTGATTTTGCCCGGAGATGCCAGGAAGAAAAAATTATTTTCATCGGGCCTTCACCCGAAGCGATTCACCAGATGGGGAACAAAACCATCGCGAAGGGCCTCGCCAGGAAAGAGGGCGTCCCCTTGCTGGAGGGCAGCGACAGCAGCGTATCAGATGCAGAAGAGGCCGGCAGGGTAGCGGAAAAGATCGGATACCCCGTGATATTGAAAGCTTCTGCAGGAGGTGGCGGACGCGGCATGCGCGTGGTTGAGAGGGAAAAGGACATGGAGCGGATGTTCAGCCTTGCTTCCAGGGAGGCAGAAAAGGCCTTCGGCAATTCCGAAGTGTTCATCGAGCGATTCATCAGGAATCCCCGCCATATTGAGATCCAGATCCTGGCGGACCGGCACGGCCATGTGGTTCACCTGGGTGAACGCGAATGTTCCATCCAGAGAAAACACCAGAAACTACTGGAAGAGAGCCCGTCCCCGGCAGTCGATCCCGCTCTCCGGGAGAAAATGGGTGAGGCAGCCGTCAGGATCGCCAGAAGTGTGAATTATTTCTCCGCCGGGACTGTTGAATTCCTGCTCGACGAGGATCGTCACTTTTACTTCATGGAGATGAACACCCGGATCCAGGTGGAGCATCCTGTCACGGAGATGGTCACCGGGATCGATTTGATCGAGCAGATGATCCGCATTGCAGAGGGGGAGAAGCTTTCGTTCACACAAAAGGAGATCAAACTGAACGGATGGGCCATTGAATTCAGGATCAATGCGGAGGATGTTCAATCCGGTTTCTCGCCAAGTCTGGGGACCATCGAGAAAATCTCCTGGCCGGAGGACGAACATATCCGGGTGGACACCGGGGTGAGGGACGGCTCTTTGATCACGCCATACTTCGATTCTTTGATTGCCAAGCTGATCATCCATGCAGAGGACCGTGAAAAGGCGCTCCATATTGCCAGTCTCGCCATCCGGAAATTCTGGATCAAGGGGACCAAGACCACACTGGCCTTCTGCAGGGCAGTATTGCAGAACAGGAATTTCAGAAAGGGTACCTTCAACACTTCATTTTTGAGCAATGAACTGAAGATCCACTATCACCATGAACCCGAGGAGGAAATGCTGGCGGCATTTTTTGCCGTGTACGATTATGCAAGGGGAATACAGGAGCACGAGGATAAACCGCTCTACGTGGATAAAGGTAAAGAGATCGCACCCTGGCTACTCAATAAAAGACTAAGATAAACCGGCTGATCCATGGCAAACGAGTCCAGGAAAACAAAAAAAACGGATGTGCTCATTGCATTGAGTCCCGCGAACAGGGCGTTTGAATTCAGGAATCCGCTTAAAAAGCGCGTCAAATATCAGGGGAAATACGTGGATATCAAGCTTCGGGAGGATCCTGACGGTTTTTCCTACATTGTATGGAAGAACAAGAAGTACATGCTGGATGTGATTGAGAAGAACCAGAACCGCTATACGATCATGATCAACGGCGTCTGGCATTCTTTCACCGTGGAAACCCCCTTCTCGCTGAAACGACGCAAGCGGCTGGTCAAAGAGGGCGAAGGATCGTCAAGGGTGAGCATCGAAGCGCCCATGCCGGGAAAGATCATCGATATACTGGTGGAAGAGGGAGCGGATGTGAAAGAGGGTGAACCCATTCTCATCCTCGAAGCCATGAAAATGCAAAATGAGATCGCCAGTCATGTGACAGGAGTCGTGCGCTCGGTATCGGTCAAAAAGAACGACTCTGTCATGAAGGACGATGTCCTGATGGACATTCAAACTTCCTGATCCCTGAACATCAAGCTTGAAATGGGCGTATAGACGGGGCCTTCCTTCCCCGGCTCGCTGCGGAAATACACAAGCCTGTCCAGCAATACCTCCTGCCCGAAGCGATCCTTCATGGTTTCAACGGCTGAATGGAACGCGGCCGGATCCACCCGGTTCCTGATCCGTCCCAGGGTCAGATGGGGACTGAAAGGTTGTTTCTCCGGACGGATCCCGCATTTCTCCAGCGCAGCATCGGTCATCTCCTTCAACCTGTTCAGGAACTCTTGTTGCCGCAATCCGACCCATAGTACCCTGGGCTGTCCGCGACTGCCGAAGCTGCCAAGATCCCCCAGTGTAATATGTTGTTTAACAGGTAGCTCAATTGTTTCTTCCAGGGCGCTTGAAATCCTCCGGACATCGGATTGCGGGGTATCTCCGATAAACCGCATTGTAAAATGGTACCTGGAGGGATGCACCCAGCTGATCCTTTCCCCTGCGAGGAGTTCCATCAGCTCCTCCCTGGCCTCGAGAAAAAGCGGACCCACATACAGGGGGATCCCGATAAATGTTCTATAGTATCGCTCATTCATTTACTGTAAGACTGATTTTCCGTAAATTAGCAAATATAAATCTTTATAATTCCATCATAATGAAAAAGTTTGCAGTGATATTGTCAGGTTGCGGAGTATTTGACGGTTCCGAAATCCATGAAGCGACCCTCACTCTTCTGGCCATCGCCAAATTGGGGTGCCAGTATGAACTCTTTGCACCTGATATCAAGCAGCACCACGTGGTCAATCATCTCACCGGCAAAGAGATGAAGGAAACAAGAAATGTACTGGTGGAATCCGCCCGCATTGCCCGGGGTAAAATCAAAGATCTGAAAAAATTCAATCCGGATGAATTCGACGGATTGGTCCTGCCCGGCGGATTCGGTGTTGCCAAGAACCTGTCCACATGGGCGTTTGACGGAGCCGACGCATCCGTGCTCCCACTGGTGGAGGATGCCATCCGGGGAATGGTTTCCCTGAACAAACCGGTGGGCGCGCTTTGCATTGCGCCGGTCCTCCTTGCCAGGATTTTCGGGGAAGTGAATGTAACCATCGGGGACGATCCCGGGACCATCCGGGCCCTTGATTCCCTTGGTGCTTCCCATATGAAGGCAGCACACACGGACGTGGTGGTGGATACAAAACACAACCTGGTCACCACGCCTGCATACATGCTCGATTGCACCATTGAACAGATTGCCGAGGCCGCCGAGAAGCTGGTGAAAGCGATGAAGGACCTGATGCCTTAAAAACAGCATTTCTGAGTTTCAGGTACGGTTTTTGATGATACCCGGAATAGGTATGTTTCAATAATTCGGTACTTTTAATCCGTGAAAGGTTTCATTCTGCATACGATCCTGGCAGCCGCGCTGTTCTTCTCAGCAAAGTCGGTCTGTGCCCAGACCGACACCACCGGAAACTGGGGAGTCACGAAAGGTGTGATCCTGGGAGCGGACACCATTCCGATGATCTTCCTGCCCGAGATCCGTGTGTACCATGCACAGGATTATGAATACCTGTTCCTGAAAAGAAAATACAGGAGACTGATCTACAATGTCAAGAAAGCATATCCCTATGCAAAAATCGCCTCAGGCAGGCTGAAGGAACTGGACCGCCAGCTGGCATTACTGCACGGCGAGAAGGAAAGGAAAGTATATATCGAGACGGCTGAAAAGCAGATCATGGAAGAATTCGAGCAACAGGTGAGGAAACTGTCCATCACCCAGGGGATCATCCTTGTAAAGCTGATTGACCGGGAAACCGGCAGGACCTCCTACCAGGTGATCAAAGACCTGAAAGGAGGATTCACCGCATTTTTCTGGCAGGGGATCGCACGGATCTTCGGGAACAACCTGAAGGCAGAATATGACCCGGAACGGCAGGACCGGGTCATTGAGGATATTGTCCAGGGCATCGAGCTGGGATTCATCTAGAAATCGCTCATCCCGGAACGCACCAAGGGTATCCTGTATCAGAATCTGATGTTCGTGGATGGCATGGCTTCCACCAGTTCCCTCACCTTCTCCACCGGGATTTCATTCCCCTGGATCTCCAGGTCGGTCAGCGTCGTTTTCAAACCGGTGATCTCCCATGGGACCTCTTTCAGGGAATTGTCGGAAAGATCAAGTTTTCGCAGGCTCCGCAGATTGGAAATGTCCGGGGATAACCGGGTCAACGCATTGTGATCCAGGGTGAGGATCTCCAGGTTTGTGAGTTCAAACAACCGGGCTGGTAAATCCATCAGCCTGTTTTCCCCCATATCCAGCTTCCTGAGCTGATCCATGCGAATGATCTCTTCCGGGATTTCTGTGATCCTGTTTTCGGAAAGATCGATCCTGTCCAGCATGGGGAGCAAAAGGATCTGTTCCGGGAATCTGGTCAGCATGTTCGCGCCGGCATAAAAACCCTGCAGATAATGCAGATCTGATATTTCTTCCGGCAATTCCGTCAGTTCATTATGGGCCACATCCAGGGAATGCAGGTATTTCAGCCGCCCGATTTCAGGAGGAATGACAGGCAGTTTCTTCCCCCATAAAACCAGCTTGTATACCTTATCAGGATCACCCGAGAGGGCATCCTGAACGGATTCGTACCGGCGGGCCCTGTACAGGGAGAGCCTGTCCAGAACCATGGAAGAGTCAATGGCCGGTTTCTTTACCGGCATGATGAATTGGTCGAGCCCCGTCTTTTCGCCCGGGGAGGTATTGCATGCCCGGAAAGCAGACATGGCTGCAAAAAAGATCAGTACAGAAATGACGGGGAAGTATCTTTTCACCAGTGGGCTCATATTTTTCACTAATATCACTTTAAAAGGAGGGTGTTTCAAAATACCATTTTTAACAATTCTGAGGGATGCCAGGGAAGTAACCTGGCATTCATCACGAAGTGATTAAGCACGTTACGAACTAGCATCCCTCAGAAAAATGAAGAGAGCGTCACTTTGGGGACACCCTCCTTGATCATATCTGGGTTGATCTACTGGATAACCAGCTTCCCTTCCATCACCTCTTCGTCATCTCCGGATAATCTGTACATGTAGATCCCGCTGGCAAGACCTTCCCTGTCAAAACGGAATGAACCATTCCTGATCTCACGGATCATCTTCACAGAACGCCCTGAAAGATCGTACAGGATGAAAGAATAGGAGGCGGACCGGTTGTTGTCTAATTCGACCGTGGCCAGGTCGGTTACCGGATTCGGATAGACCTTAACTCCGGTGTTGGTGGTTTCCCTGTTGTCCAAACCTACGAAAGGATTGTTTCGGGCATTCACATCTCCGAGGGCAAGCGTCCAGCCGGCGGCCCAGTTGGATGAAGGTGCAAAGGCACCCACATAGTTCACCCTTTCGAACCAGGAATCCATCCCTTCAAAACCAGCTATATCGAAAATATTCCCCCCGGCAGTGGGATTATCGGCAGTGACCACGGGATCAACATCCAGGACATTGCCACTGGCACCGAAAGATGCTGAAAATGCATCCAGCTCGGTCTGGGACACTGCATAAAGGTCATTCCCGTCATCATCCTGCTCGGATACCACCACAAAGATGCCTTCAGCCGTTCCGTCAGCCACATCGAAGAAGATGTTGTTGGCCAGGGCCAGATTCCCTTCCACAAAACGGTCATATGAACCCCCGTCCGTTCCCCGGAACTCAACATCGATCCCTTTTGCCTGGCCGGCGAAAATGGAGTTGTGGTATTCACCACCGGCGTTGTCGCGGAAGGTGATGGTGCGTTTTCCCTGGGAAGCACCGCGTCCCACATATGTGACATTGGAAAAGACCGGACGGGCTATGGGTGTGCCCAGCTCATTGGAAGAGGGTCCCCCGTCATGTTCACCCAGTCGGTCCCCGGTAAGCGGATCCTGGATCGCACAGAGGAACTGGTTCCATCCGCTGTACCCTTCGTCATAATCGTAAGAATCGTCCGCACACCAGGCCACCAGGATATGGTGAAGTTTCGGGGACCCTCCGAACCATTCCACACCGTCGTCCTTGTTGGAAACCACCTCAAGATATGAGATGTCGGTAGCGGTCCCCGTGGCACCCAGGGTGAGCCCGTTGATCTCATTGCCTTCTCCGATATCGGTTCCACCGTGACGGATCGATATATACTTCAGGGTTCCGGATCCGTCATTCTCCACATCGCCTCCATACAGGCCCCTGGTTTCTTCGGTGGGGATCCCCTCAATGGCTTTGTCCGTGGTTCCGTTGTTGGTCAGCCCTCTGCCCAGGAGGATCAGCCCCCCCCACAAACCGCGGTCCGTATCATTCACCGATCCTTCCAGGTCATCCGCCTCGGCAGTGAAGATAATCGGATCTGATGCTGTGCCCTGTGCAATCAGTTTGCCACCGCGGGCAACGATCAGCGCCGACGCATTCTCTTCCTGGCCGGGCTTGCCCTTGATGACCGTTCCCGCTTCAATGGTCAGGATCTGACCATCGTTGACAAATACGAAGCCTTCGAGAATGTAGACATGATCGCTGGTCCATGTGACTGTCCCCGTACCCGATCCGTCATCGGCCACGACAATCTCTTCAGCCCGGAGAATGATGGCAACTATAAATAATGCCACAAACAGTGTAATCATCTTTTTCATTGTATCAGTCTGTTAAAGGTTACAGTGTAAAAATGGGGGTTTACAGATGAATATATATTAATACTGGATGATGATTGTGTTAACTTTTGTTTGCCATTCCAGAACGGACGCATGTCCCACAATTATCTCAAAATATGACTGTTGAAAGGCTGTTAATTAATGGCGTAGGTGATGCCGAAGGAGAACTGGCGTCCCAGTTTATGACGCCGGAAATACACTTCCTTGCCATTGTTGAAAGACTGGGTCTGCGCGTAATAGGGATTGATCAGGTTCTCTGCGCTGAAACGGAATGACAATCCGTTCTTCAGGTTCTTGCTGATATTGAAATCCAGCCTGGCAAAAGGCTGCTCCATGACATTTGGAATGGCCGCTTTGTTGATCAGGATGATTTTCTTCCCGGAAACATTGAATCCCAGGTTCATGTCCCAGCCCCTGTCCGCGTTGAAATAATTCAGGTATGCATTGACCACATAGGGCGACTGGCCGTACATGGGCCTGATCTCCGGCCAGAAGTCCCCTCCATCCGGATTCTGTCTTGCCAGGGCAATGTTGGCGGCTGTAAGTTTGGTGGAATCTTCCTTCACGAATGACCTGACGAGTGTTATATTCGCCCCGAAGGAAAAATTGCGCAGCTGATGGATGAAGTCCATGTTTTTCCTGAGCTCCAGCTCCGTACCATATAACCTGGCATTTTCAATATTTTCCACGTGGATCTCCGGATTCGCAGCCTCTTCCACATCCCTCAGTTCGATCGGATTCTTAAAATCCTTGTAGAAGGCACTCACAGAGACCAGTTCCCCGGAAGTCGGGTACCATTCCCACCTGAAGTCCATGTTCTGAATGAGGGTTCTCTCAAGTTCCGGATTCCCGACTACCCTGTAGTTCTCCTTGTAGTTGTAAGAGGCATAAGGGGCCAGTTCACGGAACACCGGTCTTGCGATTGTTTTGCTGTAGCCGAGCCTCAGGTTCAGGTTTTCGGTGAAGGAATAGGTCATGTTCACCGAAGGAAGGAAATCCCCGTCTTTGAATCCGCCTGAACCGTATTTTGATACATCCCTGGGGTGTGCAATGGTATCGATCTTGTTCTCGATGAATACATCCGTATGCTCGAACCTCACCCCGGCAACCACCCTGAGTTTTTCCGTGAGGGGAAGGTCGAACATTCCATACCCTGCATGAACAGTCTGGTACCCGCGGTAGCTGTTCACAGCCTCGGTGGTCAGGGAGTTTTTATAATACAGGTAACTGGATGAGTCCGTCTCCAGGAAATTTTCAGGGACCAGGGCCATGGAGGCCGTCCCGTCAAAACGGATCGCTCCCTGGAAATCAAGGGTGTATTTGCTCTCGTCAGAATCCCTCTCCTTATCAATATAGGCGTACCCGGTTTTGAACCTGGCTTTCCTGCCTGCGATCGTAAAAGGCTGCGTATAATCGAACTTGGCGTCCAGGTTTGTTTCGGTCATGTACCTGTAGAACCGTGCTGAGAGGTTATTGGGCCGCATTTCATAGTTAAACGGAGCTTCCCTGTTTTCAAAATAGTCGGATTTAAAAAAACGAAGGTCCGGTTCATCCTGGGTTGATAATATGGAGGAAATCATCCAGTCGAAAGCGCCGTTGGCCAGCCAGGGAAAGGCATGCCTGCCCTTGACCTGGTAAGAAGTAATGGATCTTTCAAGCCAGCCAAGCGCCTTCTCTTCCACATTGTAGGTATCCGGATCGGTGGTATTCCCGTTGTTGAACCGGGAGGAAGCATCCCCGCTGTGGTTCCTCATGAAAGTCACCCCGATCATGTTGTTGTTATTCAGCTTATAGGCAAGATTTCCCAGAACCGACCAGATGGTGGACTCCACTGCAAAATCATCGTTGAAATTCACCTTCAGGTTCGGTTTCTCAATATTCAGGGGACTGGTGGTCTTCTTGTAGTCTCCGTCACGGTACATGCTGTATCTGTGAGCGTAATTGGCCGCCACGTTGAAACCGAGCGCCCTGCCGAACAGTTTGAACTGATTGCCTGCCGAGAACGAATAGGACATATCCGGCAGGGAATATTTCTCCAAATTATCCAGGTTGGTATTGAATGACTTGTTGATCAGGCCGAGGGTGTCATTGTTCTGGTACAGATAAGGGAGCTGTCCGTCTCCCGTGTATTGATGTACGGCATCGGGAATGGCCCGCGTGCCGTCGTCGATCCCCAGCCAGTCCGTGCTGCCACCGGCATAGGTCAGGAAATCATCCCTCAGGCTGGACTGGGAATTATAACCCAGCTCGGCCGAAAACTGGAGGGTGAATCTTTCAGGAAAATCTTTTGTATAAATGTTCACCAGTCCCCCGGTACTGGTCGCCGGCAGATCCGGTGCAAAGGTTTTATAGACCATTAGGTTCTCAATGATATTGCTGGGGAACAGGTCCATCTGCACCGTGTTCTTTTCAGGGTCCAGTCCCGGGATCTGGGCCCCGTTCAGGGTGGTGGTGCTGTACCGGTCACTCAGTCCCCTGACATAGACATATTTTCCTCCCTGGACCGAAACCCCGGTCACCCGCTTCAGTGCAGAAGCTGCATTGCTGTCCCCCAGGCGTGAGATCTGCTGGGAGGAGATCCCGTCAATGACCGATGGCATCTTCTTTTTCATGACCAGGACTGCTGCTTCTGTTTGCTCCCTTTTACGGGCTGTGACCACCACCTCCTGCAGCTCCTGCGAGGAAAGGTTCAGGTTGCCGTTCAGGATCACCACATTGCCCTCAGGGACTTCCACGTCCTCAAATACCTGGGTCTCATAGGAAACGTATGAGGCCGTCACACTCACAATGCCGGGTTTCACACCTGTGAGCGAAAAGTTTCCGTCAAAATCAGTGATGGTCCCTGTGGTCGTCCCCGAGATGAATACATTTGCTCCGATCAACGGTTCACCGGTGGAGGCATCAATGATCTTTCCCCTGATCGTTCCCGATGGATTTCCTGTCTGGGCCGGGAGCCCGGCAAATAGAAGTGCAAAAAGATGAATCAAAAAAAGCCGTTTCATGCAATCATATGGTTCCGTCATGCTACTGCAAAGGAACTTCAACATCATTACTTAAATGTGATGGCTGTGTTATGCGTATTTTAAATCTGCCTGAAGCTTTCCGAAATCCGGCTGTCCCGGTGTGAACATTCAAAGCTGTCATTTGTTGTGTATTGCTGAACAACCCTAGCAGCTCTCTCATGGACGACCCGAGGAACAGGCAATACACGAACGGAGAAATCACGGTTTTCTGGAAACCCTCCAAATGCATTCACGCCACTACCTGTTTCAGGGAACTGCTCGAGGTATTTAATCCGGGCCGCAGGCCCTGGGTCAATATGGAAGGGGCGCCCACACGGAAGATCATCGAGGTGGTGAACAAATGCCCCACCCAGGCACTGACCTGGAAACACAATTCAGACCTTTCTGCGGATGAACAGGCATCCCTGAAGGACAAACAGGAGGCAAAAGCAGAAGTGACCCCTGAAACCCTCACCGAAACGGCAGCAGATGTAAAACCCGCCACGGTCAGGATCATGAGGAACGGGCCCCTGATCGTGGAAGGGGAGTTTACGATCATCGGTCCGGATGGCAATCAACTGAAGACTTTAAAAATGACATCCTTCTGCAGATGCGGTCATTCGGGCAGCATCCCGTTCTGCGACGGGACACACCGCAAAATTAGATTTACGGATTATAACGGTTAACCCATGAGCGAACAAAAAGCAACCTTCAGAATCAACCGGGGAGGTCCCCTGGAGGTGACCGGGAAATTCCGGATCCTGGATGCCCGTGGGGAGGAAATTGAAAAGGAAGGTCCCGTTTACCTTTGCAGGTGCGGTGGTTCCCGCAACAAACCCTTTTGCGACGACACCCACAAAACCCGTGATTTCACGGGCTGATATTCATCCATAAGAAAAAATTGGGTACTTTTGGTCTGAACCGGATGAGAAATGGGAAGACATCTCTGGATCCCGCTTTTGTTGATCACAGCAGCCGCATGTGCCCAGCAGAATTTTGCCAGCCTCTCATTCGGTACAAGTCTCCCGCTAACTGCATATGCCGATGAAGGGAACCTGTCCACAACGGGTTACGCTTATCCGGGGGCTGCCATCAAGTTCGATGCAGGCTATTTCCCGGTCTCGTACCTGGGAATCGGGGGATCATTCTCCTTCGGATCAAATCTGGCAAACAGGGACTCGATGCTGGGCGATATGATCCACCACGTGGAATCCCATGCATCCGAACCCCTGGCGATTCCGGAAGAGGAGGCGATCATGTACGGTTCCGATTTCTGGAATTATATCAGCCTCTTCACCGGTCCCCATTTTTCACTCAGACCAGCCAGGAGGATCTATCTGGATCTCAGGGCACTCGTGGGGGTAACCGTCCAGCGGCCTCCCGATCAGGACCTTCATGTATCCTTTGACGGTACTCAACTGCTTGCCCGCGTGAGCAACAACAGTGTTGCCCTGGGTTTTACAGCCGGCGGTGGCATGCGTTTTACGCTCAACCCTGCAATTGCCCTCCGGCTGGGAGTGGATTATTTTCAGAGCCGGTCCAGGTTCGGTTACAGTTTTGACCTCCTTCGGGGAACGGAAGAAGAAATTCCCGATATTGAATCCGATCTGGTGATCAGGACCCTGGAGTTGTCCGCGGGACTGGCATATTCTTTCTGATCCACCTTTTCGGCTGCGATCCGGCCCCCCTTCAACACATCAATGCGTGTACCCGGTTAAGGGGCGCATCCATCATGGTAAACGAAGAATTTCTGCAATTCATCTGGGGAAGAAGGCTCTTCGATCATCACAATCTGAAGAGCACCTGCGGCAGGAGCCTGGAAATCCTGGGGACAGGAGAGCCCAACATGCATGCGGGACCTGATTATTTTAACGCACGGATCAGGATTGACGGCATTGTCTGGGCGGGGAATGTGGAGATCCATGTGTGCAGTTCGGACTGGAGCAGGCACCGGCACCAGTCTGATCCGGCCTTTGCCAATGTCATTCTCCATGTGGTCAGGGTTTGCGACCGGGATGCTTTCAATTGCTACGGGAGACGCATCCAGACGCTGGTGATCCGATACCCCCCGGGCCTGGAAATGAGATACCGGATGTTAAGGATGAGCGATATGTGGCTTCCATGTTCCCAGTTTATCAGACACCTTCCGGCCTCCTATCTGCGTCAGTGGCTCCGCCACCTGCAATCTGAAAGGGCTGCCGGGAAAAGTGCCAGAATCCGGAATGCCCACATCAAAAATGAAAGGGACTGGCAGAAAACCCTTTACCAGGCACTGGCATCGGGTTACGGACTGCCCATCAACAGGGTGCCTTTTGAGATGGCAATTGCCACCATCCCCCTTCATCTGCTCCTGGAATACAAGCACAGCCGGACATCCCTGGAAGCGATCCTCTACGGCCAGTCGGGATTTCCGGGCATATGCGGGAAAGAAGGTCCTTACGTGACCACCCTGCGTAACCGGCACCTGGCCCTGCTGGACCATTTCAGCGGGCACCCTGTTCCCGCACATTTCTGGAAGTTCCTCAGGCTGCGCCCGGCATCTTTCCCGACCCTCCGCATCTCCCAGTTTGCCTCCCTGGTCCACCAGCATTTCCCCCTGTTGAACAGGGTGGTTTCATGCCGTTCGCTGACTGAACTGGAGAAGATACTGAGGACAAATGCCAGTGAATACTGGAACACCCATTACCTGTTTGGCAGAAGTTCCCCCGGATCGGCTAAATACCTGGGAACGCAGGCTTCCAGAACAGTCATCATCAATTCGCTGGTCCCTTTCTACGAGGCTTACGGAAGAATGCAGCACAGCAGCGCGCATATCGATTTTGCCGCCGGGATCATGGAGGAGCTGCGGGCGGAGACCAATGATATCGTTAAGAAATGGACCTTTTTCGGTTTTACTCCCTCAGGTGCAAAGGAAAGCCAGGCACTGATCCAGCTTTATAACAGTTACTGCAGGGAACGCCGCTGCCTGGAATGTCACATCGGTTCACTGTTTGTGGAATCGGCCATGTATGAGGGAAATGGCATGTTGGTAAATCGAAAAAAATAAATACCTTTGCATTTCGAATTTTGTACAGGTTTATAAAGCAGTCACAGAGATGTATTTAACAACAGAGAAGAAAAAGGAGATATTCAAAAAGTACGGAAAAAACGAAGCCGATACAGGTTCGGCAGAAGCTCAGATCGCAATTTTCACTGAAAGGATCAACCATCTCACCCGGCATCTGCTCTCCAACAAGAAGGATTTCAGCACGCAGCGCGCCCTGCTGAAGCTTGTGGGAAAACGAAGGAAGTTGCTGGATTTTCTGAAGGAAAATGACATTGAGCGCTACCGCGCCATTATCAAGTCCTTGAAAATCAGAAAGTAAAAGAATCACCGGATGAAAAAGGCAATTATGATGATTGCCTTTTTTCATATTTGTATTTCTAAGCATATAAATAAATTACGATGAATAAACCAGAAGCAATTAAAGAGACCATTGATCTGGGAGATGGTCGCACAATCAGTCTGGAAACCGGATTACTGGCGAAACAGGCGGACGGTGCAGTGGTGGTGAGAATGGGATCCACCATGTTGCTCGCCACGGTGGTGAGTGCCAGAGAACCAAAAGAAGATGCCGATTTCATGCCGCTTTCGGTAGACTACAAGGAAAAATATGCCTCGCTGGGCCGGATCCCCGGTGGATTTTTGAAACGTGAAGCAAGACCTTCTGATTATGAGGTTCTTGTGTCAAGACTGGTGGACAGGGCGCTTCGTCCCTTGTTCCCGGAAGATTACCATGCAGAAACATTTGTCAACGTCACGCTCATGTCCGCGGAAAGCGATACGGCGCCTGATTCACTGGCCGGCCTGGCAGCCTCCGCAGCCCTTGCTGTATCGGATGTGCCCTTTAACGGACCCATCGCCGAGGCGAGGGTCGCCCGCGTGAATGGAACGTTTGTGGTCAATCCGTCCTTCAGCCAGATCAAAATGGCCGACATTGACATCATCGTGGGAGCAACCAGGGAGAATATCCTGATGGTGGAAGGGGAGATGAACGAGGTCTCGGAAGCAGACATGCTGGAAGCGATCAAATTCGCCCATGAGGCCATCAAACCCATGTGCGATGCACAGGTGGCCCTGGCTGAAAGAGCCGGTAAAACGGAAAAAAGAGAATACAGCCACGAGGAAGCAGACGAGGAACTCAGGAACAGGATCAGGGAAGAGGTCTCTGAAAGGGTTCACAAAATTGCCACATCGAAAATCGCGGATAAACAAAAAAGATCCGAAGCCTTCAGTCAGGTAAAGGAAGAGCTGTTGGAAAAGCTTCAGAATGAGGCAGGTGAAGAGGCTGAGATCAACAAAATGCTGGTGGACAAATACTACCATGAGGTGGAGAAAGAGGCGGTGCGCCGTGTTATCCTTGATGAGAAGTACCGTCTCGACGGCAGAAAAACAGACGAGATCAGGCCCATCTGGTGTGAAGTGGACTATCTGCCGGCTGCCCATGGCTCCGCTCTTTTCACCAGGGGTGAAACCCAGTCACTCACCACGGTCACCCTGGGGACCAGGCTCGATGAAAAGATCATCGACGATGTACTGAAACAGGGAACCGAAAAATTCGTGCTCCATTATAATTTCCCTCCTTTCTCCACGGGTGATGCAAAACCTTCCAGGGGCGTAAGCCGCAGGGAAGTGGGACACGGGAACCTTGCCCACCGGGCACTGAAAAGAATGATCCCCGCCGAAGACGAGATCCCCTATGCGATCAGGGTGGTTTCCGACATCCTGGAGTCCAACGGTTCATCTTCCATGGCCACGGTGTGCGCGGGAACACTGGCGCTGATGGACTCGGGGGTTCAGATCAAAAAACCGGTTTCCGGGATTGCCATGGGTCTGATCACCGATACCGAAACCGGGAAATATGCAGTACTGTCGGATATCCTGGGCGACGAAGATCATCTGGGCGACATGGACTTCAAGGTGGCGGGTACCCGTGACGGGATTACCGCCACACAAATGGACATCAAGGTGGAAGGGCTGTCCTACGAAGTACTTTCCCGGGCGCTTGAACAGGCAAGGACCGGGAGGCTCCATATCCTGGATGTGATGAGTGAGACCATTGCCAGTCCCAATCCCGATTACAAGCCCCATACACCCCGGATCGAACGGATCGAGATCCCGAAAGACATGATCGGAGCAGTGATCGGACCGGGCGGAAAGGTGATCCAGGAGATCCAGTCTTCCACAAACAGTACCATTACCATCGAAGAAATCGATAGCGTGGGTCTGGTGGATGTATTCGCGGTGGACAAAGCGTCCATTGATGCCGCCATGGACAGGATCAAAAAGATCATTGCCGTTCCGGAAGTGGGACAGACCTACCGTGGGAAAGTTAAGACCATCACCCCCTACGGGGCATTTGTGGAGATCCTTCCCGGTAAGGATGGTTTGTTGCACATTTCCGAAATCGAATGGAGAAGACTTGAGAAGGTGGAGGAGGTACTGAAAGAAGGAGAAGAGGTAAATGTGAAGCTGATCGCCGTCGATGAGAAGAACGGAAAGCTCAAATTATCAAGGAAAGCGTTGCTTCCCAGACCGGAGAAGCAGCAATAATAGAATTTGATACGCATAACGTATTTGTCACGATGAGAAAAGTACTGACTTTAATTCTGGTTGTATCCGCCATGAGCTGCACTCAGCAAAAAGCCTTTGAATACCCCGAGACAGCAAAGGTCGATACGGTGGATGTTTATTTCGGTACCGGGGTCCCCGATCCTTACAGGTGGCTCGAGGATGACATGTCTCCCGAAACCGAAGCATGGGTAAAGGCACAGAATGAGGTGACCTTCTCCTATCTCGAAGAAATTCCTTTCAGGAACAACCTGAAGGAGCGGATGACGGAGATCTGGGACTATCCCAAGATGGGGATGCCCTCCCGGGAGGGGGATTATTACTTCTACGGCTACAACACAGGGCTCCAGAACCAGGATGTCATCTTCATAAAAAAACAACTGGACGGGGAAGGAGAAGTATTCCTCGATCCGAATACATTTTCTGAGGACGGGACCGTTGCCCTGTCCGGATTCAGTGTTTCCAACAACACAAAATACGTGGCCTACGGGATTTCCAGGGGAGGATCCGACTGGAGAGAGTTCTTCGTCAAGGAGATTGCATCCGGGAAAGTGCTGGATGACCATCTGAAATGGATCAAGTTCTCGGGGACTTCCTGGCTTGGCGACGGTTTTTTCTACAGCCGTTTTGATGAGCCTGAAAAGGGCAACGAACTGAAAGGGGAAAACCTGAACAACAAAGTTCATTATCATCGGATCGGGACGCCCCAGTCAGAAGATCTGCTCATTTATAAAGATGACCAGCACCCCGAATGGAGTTTCAATGTGGGGGTCACCGAAGACGAACAGTACATGATCCTGAACGTCACTGAAAGCACAAGCGGAAATGCTTTCGCTTTCAGGAAAGCAGGACTGGACAGCAAACCCTTCTACTGGCTGGAAAAAGGTTTTGAAAACGATTATCATGTGATCGGAAACAATGGGGACCACCTCTATGTGAGGACAAACTATCAGGCACCACGCTACAGGCTGGTCAGGATCGATCTGGACAAACCTGATAAAGAGCACTGGGTGGATGTCATTCCCGAGCATGAAAAAAATGTCCTGGAGTCGGTCCGTCTGGCAGGAGGCAGAATCCTTGCCGTACACCTTCAGGATGCGTACAATTTGCTTCACCTGTACGACCTGGAAGGAACGGTGCTCCACCAGATTGAATTGCCGGAGATCGGCTCCATCAACGGGATCAGTGCCAGGATGGAGCACGATACCGCTTTCTACAGCTTCTCCTCTTTTAACTACCCGCCCACCATTTTTTTATATGACATTAAAACCAATCAATCCGGGCGCTATTATACCACCGAAGTGGACTTCGATGCAGATCGCTATGAAACCAAACAGGTGTTTTACGAGAGCAAGGACGGTACGCGTGTCCCCATGTTCATTGTCCACCAAAAGGGGCTCACACTGGACGGGAACAATCCGGCGCTGCTTTACGGGTACGGCGGATTCAACATCACCTATACACCCTCGTTCAGCACCACCCGTGCTGTCTGGCTTGAACAGGGAGGCGTCTTTGCGCTTGCCAACATCAGGGGTGGCGGCACTTACGGAGAAGAGTGGCACAAGGCAGGGACCCTGCTGCGGAAACAGAATGTGTTCGATGACTTCATCGCCGCCGCCGAATATCTGGTCGCGAACGATTACACATCGAACAGCCGGCTTGCCATCTACGGCGGGTCGAACGGCGGTTTGCTGATCGGGGCTGTGATCAACCAGCGGCCCGATCTGTTTGCAGTGGCTGTGCCGATGGTGGGAGTGATGGACATGCTACGCTTCCATAAGTTCACCATCGGACGCTACTGGACCGTGGACTACGGTTCCTCGGATGATCCGGAACAATTTGAATACCTCTACGGATACTCTCCCCTGCACAATATTTCAGAGGACAAGGAATACCCTGCAGTGCTGGTCACCACCGGGGACCATGACGACCGGGTGGTACCCGCCCATTCGTTCAAGTACATCGCCACCCTCCAGGAAAAATACAAAGGAAATCATCCCGTGATGATCCGTATCAATACGGACGCGGGACACGGCGCCGGAAAACCCACTGCAAAACTGATCGAGGAATACTCCGACGTATGGTCCTTTATCTTTTACAACATGGATTACACGCCGGAGTTTGAATAACCCGGAAACAAAATCATTGTAAAAAACCTGCCGGAATCCCAGCAAGATCCGCCAGGTTTTTTTATTTTGAGGAACCGAATCTTATTTGCCTGATCATTGAAATACGACTACCTGGTTATAGAGGGGAATATCGGGGCCGGCAAGACCACCCTCGCCGGAATGCTTGCAAAGGAAACGGGCAGCAGGCTTGTCCTGGAGCAGTTCAGTGACAATCCGTTCCTGGCCAGGTTCTACGAGGATCCCGAACGGTACGCTTTCCAGCTGGAACTTGCATTCCTGTCAGAACGTTACCAGCAGATCAAAAGGGAGCTGGGACACCCGGAACTTTTCCGGAAAGGGGTGATCAGTGACTATTACCTGGCCAAATCTTTTATTTTCAGCAAGTACAATCTGAAACCGGATGAAATGAGGCTTTTTGAAAAACTGTTCGGCATCATCAATCAGCAGATCCCCCGTCCGGACCTCTACGTGTACCTTCATGTCCCCGTGGAAAAGCTTCTGGAAAATATCAAAAAAAGAGGCAGGGCATATGAACAGAATATCAGTCCCCGCTACCTGAAGGAGATCCAGTCAGGCTACTTCGGATTCTTTAAATCCCGACCGGAGTTAAAGTTCCTTGTCATCGATATCACAAACCTTGACTTCTTAAATAACCAGGCGGATTTTCAGAAGATCAAAAAACCGATCCTGGAAGGAGTGCACGACACCGGAATGAATATGCTAATTTTGTAACAATTATAGCCTTAACCCGTATATTTCTTTAATTTTATAAAAAACATTATTAAGTTTGCACTGGAGAAAAGAACCGTTCTTCTGAATTATAAGTACTAAACAAATATCCAAGATGCTATGAAAAACCTCAAGTTCCTTGCGATTTTCATAATCGCAGCAGCAGTGCTCAGTAGTTGCGGCGGCCTCAACAAGATGGTCAAAGAGGCCGACCTCGTAAGCTACAAGGTAACCCCTGAAGTACTTGAAATGCACGGTGGAGTTGTGGATGTGACTGTCGACGTGAACTTTCCCGGAAAGTATTTCAACAAAAAAGCCATTGTAACCCTTACCCCCGTCCTGAGATACACAGGCGGCGAAAAGGAATTGAATTCCCTCGTACTCCAGGGAGAGGATGTGACGGAAAACAACAAGGTGATCAGCTACGACAACGGCGGGAAGGCCAGTATTTCAAACAAATTCGAATATGAAGATGAAATGATGCGGTCTGAGCTCTATTTCGATGTGAGCGCTCAGATGAAAGGGAAAACCGCACAGATTGGGGATGTGAAGCTGGCGGACGGCATCATCACCACCCCGCAGCTGGTCAGCGTGGACCCGAAAGTTTTGATGTTCAGCGACAAATTTGAAAGGATCATTCCAAAATCATACGAAACTGACATTAAATACGTGATCAACAGGGCCGATGTGCGTACTTCAGAGATCAAAAAAGATGATGTGAAGAAGCTGAACGATGTCCTCAAGAACACAAAGGAGAATGAGCGGCTGGAACTGAAGGGACTGGAAATTTCCGCCTATGCTTCGCCTGACGGACCGGTTGACCTCAACACGGATCTGGCTGCCAAGCGTAAAAGTTCAGCAGACCGGTATTTGTCCGGACAGCTGAAAAAAACGGACGTCGAGGTAGCCAATGAGCTCATCAGCATGATGACGACACCGGAGGACTGGGAAGGGTTCAAAAAGCTTATGGAAGAATCCGATATCCAGGATAAAGAAATGATCCTCAGGGTTTTGAGCATGCATTCCGACCCGGTGGTCCGTGAGCAGGAGATCAAGAACCTCTCCGCTGCGTTTGAGGTGATCAAAGATGAGATCCTCCCCCAACTCAGGAGGTCCAAGTTCACTGTGAAAATGGAACATATCGGATGGAGCGATGAGGAATTAACAGACCTCTGGACCAGTAATCCCGACACCCTGAAGCTCGAGGAACTGCTGTATGCGGCCACCCTGTTTGACAACAACGAAACCAAGCTGGCCATTTACAAGAAGACCGCCAAAGCTTTCCCCGAGTGCGCACGTGCACACGGCAATATGGGTGCAGTGCTGTATAAGATGGGTGAACTGGATGAGGCCGAAAAGGCATTCAAAGCCGCCAAGGATATTGTGGACAATGACCTCCTGAACAACAACCTGGGGGCCATCGCCCTGAAAAATGGTGATCTGGAGGCTGCCAAGGAAGCCTTTACTGCTTCGCTCGGTGCAGGTGAAAAAGTGAACTACAACCTGGGGATCGTGAACATCATGGAAGGTGATTATGATGCCGCATTGAATAATTTCGGGAGCGAACCCTCATTCAATGCTGCCCTTGCCAAGTACCTGAAGGGTGATGTGGATGGCGCCTGGAGAACAGCAGCGAACCTTCCCGGTGAAAGCCCCTACCGCTATTACCTGCTTTCGGTGATCGCGGCAAATCAGGACAAGCCGGAAGTTGCGGTTGAAAACCTGAAACTGGCCATTGAGAACTGCGAGTCTCCAGCGATGATGATCGAACGTGCACAGAAGGACCTTGAATTTGCCAAGCTCTGGAACCTGGATGCATTCAAAGCCCTGGTTCAGTAAGGCACCAGCAAGCATATTTAAAAAAAAGCCGTCTCCGTTCCGGGGCGGCTTTTTTCATATATCCCCCATCCGGGTCAGCGGGTCATCTGCCTGAATATCTCCCAGATGACAATCCCCGCAGCCACGGCAATATTGAGGGAGTGTTTCGTCCCGTATTGCGGAATCTCAATACAGCGGTCGCTCATATCCACCACCCGCTGATCCACACCCCTGATCTCATGTCCGAATACAACCGCATAACGGTCCGAAGGGGATATCTTCATCCGGTCCAGCTGGTCCCCGTCTTCAACCTGTTCCACCACGAGGATCCGGTATCCCTTTTCTTTCAGATCGGCGACAGCCTCCAGGGTGTTTTCCCAGTACTTCCACGGAACCGTTTCCGTGGCACCCAGCGCCGTCTTGTGAATCTCCCTGTGGGGGGGAGTAGCTGTGATCCCGCACAGGCAGATCCCTTCCAGCCTGAAAGCATCCGCCGTCCGGAAAACAGATCCGATGTTGTTCTGGCTCCGGACATTGTCCAATACCACCCAAACCGGGATCTTCTCTGCATTTTTATATTCCTTCACCGTCAGCCTGCCGAGTTCCTCATTAGCCAGTTTTCTCATCACGAGAGAATTTTGACGAATGTACTGATTTTCTATCTTTACAAAACCAACGACTTTAGACTTTAAACTCTCGACTTTAGACTCTCGACTACCATGAATATACATGAATACCAGGGGAAGCAGATCCTTAAAAAATTCGGCGTGGCAGTCCCGGCCGGCGAAATTGCCTTCACTCCTGAAGAGGCTTACGAGGCTGCCAGCAGAATTGAAGCTGAAACCCGGACCGGCACATGGGCTGTCAAAGCCCAGATACATGCAGGTGGCCGGGGAAAAGGCGGTGGTGTGAAAATCGCAGCATCTCTGGATGAGGTGAAAACCCACGCAGGATCGATCCTTGGCATGAACCTGGTCACCCATCAGACCGGGCCCGGAGGCAAAAAGGTTCAGAAGGTGCTCGTGGAACAGGGCATCTATTATCCCGGTGAAACAGAACCCGAAGAGTATTACATGAGCATCCTGCTGAACAGGGAGTCGGGCAGGAACACCATCATGTACTCAACCCAGGGAGGCATGGATATTGAGGAGGTCGCGGCGAAGACCCCGGAACTGATCCACAGGGAAGAGATCGACCCTGCCGCGGGGATCCTGGCTTTCCAGGCGAGGCGGATCGCCTTCAACCTGGGATTGCACGGCCCTGCATTCAGGGAAATGACAGGCTTTGTTACTTCCCTTTACAACGCATACAGTGAATCGGATGCGTCATTGATGGAGATTAATCCCGTATTCAGGACCTCGGACAACCGCATCATTGCGGCAGACGCCAAGGTAAATCTGGACGACAACGCGCTTTTCCGCCATCCCGAATATGAATCCATGAGGGATCTCAGCGAGGAAGAGCCCATTGAGGTGGAGGCCGGCAGGCACAGCCTTAATTTTATCAAGCTGGACGGAAATGTGGGATGCATGGTGAACGGGGCGGGACTTGCCATGGCCACCATGGATATCATCAAACATTCAGGCGGAGCACCTGCAAATTTCCTGGATGTGGGCGGCACAGCCAGTGCCCGAACGGTCGAAGCAGGCTTCAGGATCATCCTGAAAGATCCCAATGTGAAGGCGATCCTGATCAATATTTTCGGGGGCATCGTCAGGTGTGACCGGGTGGCAGAGGGTGTGGTGGAAGCTTACAGGTCCATCGGACAGATCGGGGTACCGGTCATCGTAAGGCTGCAGGGGACCAATGCCGAAGAGGCGAAGGTCCTCATTGATCACTCCGGTCTGAAGGTACATTCTGCCATCACCCTGCAGGAGGCAGCCGACAAGGTCAGGGAGTTTGTTCTTTCTAAATGATCTTTCTGCGCTTCAGCGTGTTTTCCATCTGTTCCCGGATCAGAGCAGCCTGTTCACGTGCAGCCTCGGCAAACTTATCGGTCACGTCGGCGTAAATAATCGACCTGCTTGCATTGACAAGCAGGCCGCACCGGTCGTTCATGCCATGCTCGGCCACATCAAAGAGTTCCCCTCCCTGGGTGCCCACCCCCGGTACAAGGAGAAAGTGTTCGGGGATCATTCTCCTGATCAGCCGAAGTTCGGAGATCCTCGTGGCACCCACCACATACATCACATTATTTACCGTTCCCCATCCGGATGTGGTGGAAATGACCTGCTCAAACAGGTGCCTGTCCCCCTCCACCACAAGCTGCTGAAAATCTTTTGATCCCTCATTTGAGGTCAGGACCAGAATCACCGCCCATTTCCCCGGGACTTCAAGAAACGGGGAGATACTGTCATATCCCATGTAGGGAGAAAGGGTGATCGCATCGCAATCGAGCGTCCTGAAATATGCATTGGCATACATTCGTGAAGTGTTCCCAATGTCTCCCCGTTTGGCATCCGCAATGATGAACATATCTGGGTACCGGCTGCGAATGTATGTCACTGTCATTTCAAGGCTCATATATCCGGCAGCCCCCATGCTTTCGTAAAAGGCAATGTTCGGTTTATAAGCCACAGCCAGGTCATGGGTGGCATCAATGATGCGTTTGTTGAATTCAAAGATGGGGTACTCGTTCTCCATCAGGGTTCTGGGGATCTTGTCGTAATCGGTGTCCAGACCGATGCACAGGTAGCTTTTCTTTCGCTGGATGTTCCGGAAGATGTCTTCAGCGTTCATGATTGATGGTTATAGGTCCAGACCGCTTTCCTTGAGACGCTCTGCATTTTCGGCCATCTGCAGCTTTTCGATCACCTCCTGCAATTCCCCGTTCATAATGGACTGCAGGTTATAAATGGTCAGGTTGATCCTGTGGTCCGTCACCCTTCCCTGGGGATAATTGTAGGTGCGGATCTTGGCCGACCTGTCGCCCGTGGAAACCATGGTTTTCCTGCTGGAAGAGATCTTTTCCATCCGCTTCTGATACTCCAGATTATATAGCCTGGTTTTCAATTCCTTCATGGCTTTATCCAGGTTCTTCAACTGGGACTTTTCATCCTGGCATGTCACCACGATCCCCGTGGGAATGTGGGTAAGCCTGATGGCCGAATAGGTGGTGTTCACCGATTGTCCGCCCGGACCGGAAGAACAGTATGTATCTTTCCTGACGTCCGAGGGTTTCACTTCCACATCAAAATCCTCCGCCTCGGGAAGAACCGCAACGGTGGCTGCAGAGGTATGCACACGTCCCTGGGTTTCAGTCTGGGGTACCCGCTGCACCCTGTGAACACCCGATTCATACTTCATGATCCCGTAGACCCCTTCCCCGCTCACATTCATAATGATCTCCTTGAACCCTCCAACGGTCCCTTCCGTGTAACTGGTGGCGGACATCTTCCATCCTTTGTTCTCAAAAAACTTGGAATACATCCTGTACAGGTCTCCCGCAAAGATACTGGCCTCATCCCCTCCTGTGCCGGCCCGGATCTCCACGATCGCATTTTTTTCATCTTCCGGGTCTTCCGGCAACAAGAGCAACCTGATCTCCTGCTCGAGAGGCTCCAGGCTTTCCTGTAAAAGCTCCAGTTCCTCCTTGGCCATCTCCCTGAGCTCTTCATCCTTCTCACTGGCCAGGATCTCACGGGCACTGGAAATATTGCTGATCAGATTCCCGTATCGCTCATACGCCCTGATCACCGGCCTAAGCTGCTTGTATTCCCTGTTCAGCTTCACATAACGTTCCATATCAGAGATCACATTCGGTTCGGAGATCATCCTTTCAAGCTCATCATACCGGGCTTTCACTCCCTGCAGACGGTTCAGTATCATATTCTCGCTCATGCGATCATTGGATTTATCAACCTAATAAACGAACGTTCCCTGTTCGCTGACGATGGTCAGTTTCCGCTGTTTGGATGGTTCACACCTGCCCACGATCCTGGCTTCAATCCGGAAGGATTCGGCGATCCGTATCATCTCCTCCGCGGTATCCCTGTCGGTGTACACCTCAAAACGGTGCCCCATATTAAAGACCTGGTACATCTCTTTCCATTCGGTCCCGGATTCCTCCTGGATCATTCTGAAAAGAGGGGGCAGGCTGAAAAGGTTGTCCTTGATGATGTGCACATTTTCAGCGAAATGGAGCACCTTGGTCTGCGCACCGCCGGAGCAATGGATCATCCCGTTGATCCGATCCCGGTGATGCTTCAGGATCTCCCTGATCACCGGGGCATAGGTGCGGGTGGGTGACAAAACCAGCTTGCCTGCATCGATACCCAGTCCCGCCACCGATTCGGTCAGTCTTTTGCTTCCGGAATAGACAAGCTCGGGGGGCAACCCGGGATCATAGCTCTCGGGATATTTTCGCGCCAGGTATTCCCCGAAAACATCATGCCTGGCCGAGGTGAGCCCGTTGCTTCCCATACCGCCATTATAGACATCCTCATAAGTAGCCTTTCCCGTGGAGGAAAATCCGACGATCACACTGCCCGGGACAATCCTTGTCTGGATCACATCCTGTCTCCGCAGGCGGGCCACCACCGTGGAATCAACGATGATCGTCCGGACCAGGTCACCCACATCGGCGGTTTCCCCGCCGGTGCTGTAGATGGGAATTCCCATACCACGGAGATCCCGCAGGATCTCCTCCGTTCCGTTAATGATCGCAGAGATCACCTCTCCGGGTATTTTATTTTTGTTCCTCCCGATGGTGGAAGAAAGAAGGATGTTCCCGGTCGCCCCCACGCAGAGCAAATCGTCCAGGTTCATCACGATGGCATCCTGGGCGATGCCTTTCCATACCGACAGATCACCCGTTTCTTTCCAGTAAACATAGG
>Ga0272443_10000771_pt1 | contig 53880 bp, 69 predicted proteins | sample SSMAcet12_FD_193581 | JGI IMG/M metagenome (GOLD analysis project Ga0272443, IMG submission 193581) | Marine sediment archaeal communities from Little Sippewissett salt marsh, Falmouth, MA, United States - SSM-Acet-12 | ecosystem: Environmental > Aquatic > Marine > Wetlands > Sediment ... | reverse complement strand
CTATCATTCATATACAGTTTAGTTGAACTAGAGAATAAGCCATAAGCTTCTCCAGTTATATCTGCCTCTGAACCTCCTCCACTTCCCATGTGGGATTGTAAGTTAGATTGGATGTTTCCTGCTTCAATAGCATCTAGTGCTGATACTCCTTCTCCTGTACCATAAACAATAGCTACATCTGCGCTTCCTCCAGCAACAAACGGTGCTGGATAGTTTGCAGCAGCAGCAACTCCCATGGTCATTCCCATTAAGATTGTACTAGTCGCAAGTGCTGAGATTTTTTTAAAATTAAATCTCATTTTTTTTCTCTTTTTTTATAACCTCCTTTCACCTATATATTATTGTTGTCTAGACTCTCCCAAAGGGATGATCTAGGTTTGACAACCTTCTTAACTAAAAAGTCATAGGGTAAAACCCCTTAGTTAAGTGACTATGATTTAGTTTTCACGAAATTACTCGTGAATCTTAATCCCCTATTAGATCACTTTATTAGTGCAATACTCTGAACACTTTTCCTTTAAAAAGATTGTTGCTTGGTTTTTCGGTTTTCTTTTGAAAAACTCTTATTTTTATGGTTTTATTTATAAAGCTTGTGGTGTCACTATGATATTAAAACACATAATTATGAGCTTAAAAACAAAACATTTATTAACATGGGGTTATTAATAGTAATATATATGATTTAAGAACATATAAGCTTAACATATATAATCCATATATCTATTAAGAAATAATAGATATGTTTTATAGAGGAGAACAAGAAAAAATGGCAAAAACAAAAACAAGAGAAATAACAATTGAAGAATCAAAAGGAGCTTTTTCTATTTTTAAAAAACCAAAAACAACTAAAGAATCTTATAATTTTGAAGGGGTTTTAGCTTTAAGGCAATTATTAAGCAATGAAAAAGCAAGAATTTTACATGCAATAAAGCATGATAATCCTAAATCTATCTATGATTTAGCTAAAAAGCTTAATAGGGGATTTAAATCTGTCAATGATGATCTTAAACTTTTACAAAGATTTGGATTTATAGAGTTTGTTCAAGAAAAAACTAAGAATAGAATCAGGCATAAACCAGAAATAATTGTAGATACTATCACAATTCACGTAAAAGTCTAAAATTCATATAAAATCCTAATAATATGCTGTAAAAGAAAAGTCAATTCCATCTCTTTTACTTATTATTGATGTATATCCTTTTGAATTTCCACTTAAATTTCCCTTGTTAAAGGATAAATCGTTCTTAGGCTCCCCTCGTATGGTGATATTTAGAGAATATCCTATTGCATGCGCATTTTCAGCAACTTTCCAGCTTTCATCTAACATTTCTTCTAGTGTAGTGCCTAAAACAGTGCATATGTCTCTTCCATCTGCGCATTTTTTCTTTTCACTACAATCTACTATCATTTCTTTTATACTAATAAATCCATATCTATCTTCACAATCACTTGTATATTGTAAAACAGAATGAACATAACTTTCTACTTCATAGCTTTCAACTAATGACTTATTCTTATTAACTAGAGTAAATCCCAAAAAAACCAATAAAATAATCCCAACAATTATGATAATTAGTGCAAATCCAACCATCTCTTCCTGAGCCCTCTTGGGTTTAGCTGCTAAAATCTTGCATTTTTGCTCCTGCGAGCGTTTATTTCCTTTTTTTATGCTTATCATTTTTTCTCATAACTGACCATTAATTCTGCCAGTTCACATTTATTTACAGGCCTATTATCAACTTGTACTTTCCTACATAAAGAAACAAATTTTCCATCATAAGTTCCTTCTCTGCCTTGTCTAAATTTAATAATATTGCAATTAGGATAATTTGAAAGCGTACATTCAATTTCTCCTTCTGTTTTGGGATAAAGCTTTCTTATTTCTATATTTGAAACCCCCCAAAAAAATTGATATTGATCTGGATTTTGTTTTAACATCATAACTTTGTCCGCATCCACACAATGAAGCATATTTCCATAAGCTTCTCCACAAGAAAATTCAGGGGAATTTGCTAATTTTGAAACTAAAAGCTTAGCATTTCTTGCTTCTAACTCTGTTGCAGATTGTTTCACATCAGAGAATTTAAATCCTAGGACAGCCATTCCAACAAGAGCAAAAAACAAAGTTATAGCTATAAGCATAAATGCTGTTTGTTGTATTTTCATTTGCGCTTTCATTTGATTTTTTTCTCCATAGTTATTGTTTTGTTTTCCTTAAATCCAATTTTTCCATAAAATTTGTAGGCAGGAGCTTTTTTCATAGCCATTAAATAAATTGTGTCCGCTTTTTTCTTTTTTCCCACTTTTTCTATCTCTCGCATTAGGGATTTTCCAATCCCTTTTCCTTGGAATTTTTTCCCAACAACTAACTCATGGATAAATATTTTGTTAGCATCATAATAACATTCTAATAGGCTCACTACGAATCCCGCAATTTTTTTATTAACAAATGCCACATGAATATTATACAATTTATCATACTCTTTGATTTTGTCCATAGAAGTTTTATCTGTCCATTTTTCATAATAAGGAGATCTTCCAAATTCTTCTTTCATAAATCTTGCTAGTTTTTTTAATTCACTTTTTTTTGTTTTTCTTATTTTTACCATAACCTACAATATGAATTTCTTTCATTTGATTTTTTAATTATTTCAACAAGATCACTTATTCTAAGTCTTAAATCTGCCGAACTAGTTGTGGAGTTTGCCATGCTTGCCAATCCAAATAAGTCTAAATTATTACTACATCCTTGTTGGGAAATAAAAATAGATTTTTCATTGTAGAGTAAAGCAAGACTTTCCACCCTTTTCATTAATCTTTGCAATTGACATTCATAAGTTGCTTTATCTGAAAAAATGCTTGCATACATCAAGGCATCCCCCTCATAATTTGTATGATTAACATTTCCAGATCCTTTGTTTACGGTTTTTGCATCATCATTTACTTTAATTTCACATCCAGAAGTTCCAGCAAAACATACTTTAGTACTCTCAGGAGGGCATTTTCCAGAGGTTGTTTTATTATATATATTTGGAATTTTTAAATCCGAAATTTCTTGATTAATCCGTGGAGGAGCGCCAACAAAACAATATTCTTTTTCTAAAGGGATTATGTAAATTAAATCAGTCACTTTAAATGGAAATTCAAAAGGTTTTGAAAAAAGTAAAAAGTTCCTGCCTTGAATTGGTTGTTCTGCAAAAATATATTTATTTCTAAATGAAACATTAATTTCCGCTTCTGACCATTTGCCAAAATTTTCATGAAAAGTTTGTATTAATTGTTTTCCAAATTCATCTTCTTCACTACATCTAGCATAAATTCTAGTTTCTGTATCTAATTTTAACAAATTCGTTTGCCCTTCTTCAAAACCAGTTTCTAGGGGATTTAATAAAACTCCAATTCCTTTGCTAGCAATAGCACTTTGTTCAAGTCCCTCTGTACTAGTCAATTTTATAGATGCAAAAATAGCAAGAAATAAAATAAAAGCTCCAACAAGTAAAGCAAAAATCCAAGCAAAGGACATTTGCATAAACGCTTTTTTATCCATTTTGTTTTATGTTTTTAAATGGGAAAGCATGAAAATTTTATATTTTCTTTTTTATCCATTTTGTTTTATGTTTTTAAATGGGAAAGCATGAAAATTTTATATTTTCTTTTTTATCCATTTTGTTTAGTAATTAAGACCAGGTTTTCTCCATATCCTTTTTTAAGAACCATATGAACTCTATCATTTGTTTTATTTATACACAGGTCTCCATATTTTGTTATTTCTGTGATATTAAGATGTTCTATTCTTACAGCCATGACATCTACAAGTGGAGGAAGAAACCTCATAGTTTGTTCTTTATTTTGAAAACAAACTCCATCTACTTTTGAAGGTAAAAAATAATCTACATTTTGTGTTCCCTTGTTTCCTGCCCAAAGTTTATCAACATCATTTTGCAGAGCTTCCGCAAACTTAGCAATTTTAGCAGAATCATTTATTTCTAAAAAAATATAAATTGCATAAAAAGCAACAGCTAAAAACACAACTATTAAAATAATTGAAAAAATCATCCCAAAAGATAACTTCATTTGCGAGCGTTTTGATGTCGGAAAAACTTTCTTTTTAATCCGCGATATCAAGGCGGGAGTTCCTCTTTTCATATTTAAAATAAAACTTTTGAACTTATAAAGTTTCACCCCTCAAAGAATTCAAACGGCCTTACAATAATATTACATTCATTTGGATATGGTTGATTGCCCCATTCATCTTCACATTTAATGTAATAAGTTTTGTCAGTATCCCAATCTACAAAATGCTCTTTGCCATCATAATCACTCATTGGCAATCCATCGGGCTCAAATAAATAATTACAACCATTTAAACTATAAACACATTTGCCAGCCTCATTTATTATTATTTTTAAGAAAGCATCTTCATGATAAGCTCTAACAACTTCTGGGGGGGTTTTATCTGTCTCAATTTTATAACTAAATTCTTTTGAGTCTGTGTTTCCTCCACGATCTATACATTTAATTACACATTGGTAGGTTCCTTTTGGTATATGCAAATCATGAGAATGACTATGCGAACTTATTCCTTCTTCATAATAAAAGTGATCAAAATCAGTTTTACTTCCAGAAGTTTTATGACACGATTCACTAAAATAACATTCTGCATCCCCCTCATCATATCCTGCAGAAGTTTCTGCAAGTAAAGTCACTTTAACACTATCTTTAGAATCTTTGATTGTTCCATTTGGTCCAACAAAATCAAGAGATAATGGTTGAGTTCCAATAACTACAAAAGGATATCCTTCTGTATTTACATTTCTATCAGCTTCTGGACTTTGTGGTTGGTCCTTACACTTAAAGTAAAATTTATTTTCTTGTCTGTTTTGAATTCCTTGAAGTGTTGTAGTGCATGTATAAACCATTTGAGCATTTATTTCTAAAACATTATTTGAACATTGCATATTTCCTTCCATCTGTTCATAAGACTTGTCTTTATCATAAGTCCATTTACATTCTGCAGGTTCATTAACATAAAGTTCTAAATCCAAAGTGCCTTGGTCATATGCAATTGGTTCTCCACTATTTAGGTTTGTCCCAATTATATTTGGGGCAGTATGGTCTGGCCCAGAATCAACACAATATTTGAATACAAAGTTCGCAGTATTTTCATTTCCATTTGCATCTTGGCATTTTACAAACAATTCATATTCTCCATTATTTTGAACCACAAGACTACCATTGTCTGATGATTCTGGAGGAGGTAAACTCATAATTTGTGAGTGATTATATTTTGCAGTAGAACTTTCTCCAAAATAATATTGCATATCTTCAAAATTCTTTTTTCTGTCTAAATCAATTTTACAAATTGCAGGTTCTGGTTTATTATCTACTCCCCCCCCAACAATTTTTATTCCAAATTTAAATGAAGTAAATGCTGGAATACATGCATTTTTGTATTTAATAAAAACTCCAGTATCCGGAGGAGCAATGGCATTGTCCGAATTATATTCATAAAAATCATCTACCAAAATATCTTCCCAAGGTCTAATTACAGGAGGATTAACGTCTTTTCTATTCTGCCAAACACACAATTCTTCGTCAGTTCCTTTATTGATTATTTCACAAGATTGTCCTAAACTTTTACATTGATATTCTGTACAAGGAAGAATTCCTTGATTATTACATTTGTCACAATTTTCTCCTCCAGTAGGAGCATTCCATAAGGTACAAGTATATTTTATTTTTTGTTCTTCTGTTTTTTTGTAAGTAGCCAGAAAAATAGCAATCGCAATTCCCGCGCCAACACCAAAAGTCCACCATCCACTAGTTGCTCCAAGTTTTTGAAAAACTCCAACATCCTTTAAACTTTTTGTAAAAAAATAACTAATTGCAACGGCCTTAGATACAGCATCTACTGCTTCTGCATCACTAGTAGCAATAGACCCAAACATTCTTATTGCCCCATAAATCGCCGCAGCAGTTAAAGCATTTTTAAATATTTGTCCTGCATTACTCTTTATTGCCCCCCAAATCCCCTCATCTAAACTTTCAAGGTTGCTTCCTGTATCTGCTAATGCAATGTCCAGATTTCTTTCTTGATCTGGAGCTAATTTGGGAAGATCAAATTTTTGAGCAGGATTTCCAGTGGTTGGGGGGGGTTCTTTTCCACCCTTAATATTTAACCAACCAAGTCCAGTAGCGCCAAACCCAAAATATGCATCACTTCCTAATCCAGCATCAATTCCCTCCGGATAATCATCTTCTTGGATTTCTTCTGGAAGTTCGGCACTTACAATTCCAACACTACTTCCAATAGCATAACTAATTGCAATTATTCCCAACACCAAAATAAAAATCTGACTTATTGCCAATGCCCTCTTTTTTCTATTAAGTTTTTTCATTTTTTAGTCACTTCTGCTAGAGTCATGCCAAGCAAACTTCCATCCAAATACCATCTCATAGTATAATTTCCAACCCCCCCTCTTTTTTGAATTTCTTCTGGGCTTAATTCAATAACAGTATAATGATCATTAGAAGTTATTTTTTCACTATAAGGCTCCCCAACCATCCCAGCTTTATTATAATATAATTCTGCAGTGAGTTGTTTATTTTGTCTATTTTTAATTTGAGCAATAAAATAAACTGTTCCATCAATATTAAACTCTCTACCAATTCCAACAAAATTATCCCCAGTGTCTGTTTTTCCGCTTCCATTAGCATCTATGATTTTAGAACAAGCAAATAAGTCTGTTTCAATTGCAGAAGAAGATAAGCCGGATGTCTTTTTTTGTGAAGCACATCCCCCAAGTAATCCCAAGCTTCCCACTAAGATTAAACCTGCCCCCAAAATATTAGTTAGCTTTTTTGTCATTCTACCCAATAACAATCCCCCCCATTACAAGTAATTGGATATTCATCATCATTATATCCTTTTGATCCAACATAATTTGCTTTAGCACCACAATCTCCAAGTGCTTGGCAAACATTTTCTTTGTAGTTTTCCCACCCATTTCCTGTACAACCTTCATGTTCTTCATCATTTATGCAACAATGACAATTTTCAACACATCTCCATTTTCCTTTTTTTGTAAGTTCATCCCAAAACTTTCTTTCAAATTTTGCAACACATTCTGTATTTGCAAGAGCACAAGTTTCTTCAGCACTTGTTTCTTCAGCATAAAAGTCAAACCCCGGAGCAAAATTAGGAACACAAACATAAATGTTATTCCCTTCTTCATCTTTTTCTCCATTCTTTATCCATTGACAGTCTCTCTTATCAACATTCAAACAATCTTTTTCTTCTTCTTGAGCAATACAATCTTTCCAAAGATTTGCCCCACATGCAGCTGTTTTAAATTCATTTCCTGTTTTAGGATCAACTATTGCTGATTGAATACAAACTTCTTGCCTAAAAGCAGCACAAGGTTCTACAGTTACTTCCCCATTATAACAAACTAATCTAAAATATTCACTTCCAGGAAGAGTGTCTCCTTTTCTTGAATTAGATACACACCACGTTTCCCCATGTTCATAATCTTCCCCTTCATATTTACATCCAAGGTCTCTACAAATGTTATTGCCGATTTTGGGTTTTGTGTCTTTACTTTTATCATAAGTTTTACACATACTTCCTCCATCAGTTAATGTATGATAATTGCAATTTCCACAAGAGGGATTATCTGCATTTGAAAAACCTGGCCCGCAACTTTCTGATTTTGGAATAATCTTAGTCCAATATTGTTTATCATTAAGTTTTGTTGCATCATAAATATTTGCTAAATTTCCACAACTATCCAAATAAAAAACTTCGTCCCTATTCTCTACACAAGTTGTTTTTTTACTTGGTCCGCAGTTTGTTCCTAATTCTTCAGCAGAACATAAATATCCTTGATGAAATTCAATATTTGTTTCTTCACTACTTCCTTCTAATTCTTTACATTCTCTTTGAGTTAAAATTCTACAAGTTCTTTCAAATTCTTTATCAAAAACACAAGCTCCTTTTTCTTCTGAAGTTGCACTTGCAATGCATTGAATTTCGGAACTTATATCTTTTCTAAAATTAATTTCCAAATCATACAAGGCAGTTAATCTTTTACATCTTGTTTGAGTTACAAATGCTGCTTGATCACCAATAATACAACAACCATTTTCACATTGCGGTATTTCGCATTCTGCACTTTCTCTAGAATAAGTTCCTCCCTTTTCTTCACAAACAGCCTGGGGGGTATTTTCCCAACATCTTCCCTCTTGGCTGTTGTAACAACAACCCAGACTACAATAAAAAGTGGCTTCACAAGAAGTAGGAAGACTTCTATAATTTTGTCCTGTTGCAGGATTAATAGAAGTATCGCATCTTCCTTCTGGTTCATTCATGCACCACGCACCATCAATGTTTTTTTCACAACAATAAGAAATCTCTCCAATAGAAGATGCTACGCTTAATAAGAAAATTCCTAAGGTTAAAATTAAAATTATTTTTTTATTCATTTAATTTCTACGCCTTGCTTTAAGGCCTCCGTAATAATGCTTATTTGTTTTTTTAATTTATTAAATTCCTTTGGAGTATAACACAAAAAATCAATAGGATAATCTAATTCCCAGTAATTATAAACTTCATTTACCCTATCAAAAAAGTTTTTACCCTCAAAATTTGGAGAAACTATTATTAAATCAATATCGCTATCCTCCTCAAAACTCTTTGTTGTTCTACTTCCAAAAAAGATAACTCTTTTTACAACTATTCTTTTTTTTAATTTTTCTATAAACTTTTCAATTCCTTTAATTATATGTTTTTCATACACCATTTTAATATTTCTTCTACGTGTTTTACAAATTCATTTGCTTTTAATTCTAAATCTCCCATTAATGGAATATCAGGATATCTTGTATATTGGTATGCAGGATTTAATTCCTTGCAAAAATTAATTATTTTTTTTGGGGCATTTATTCTTTTTGATAATAAAACCAAATCATGAACCCTAATTAATCTTTTAAATTTTTTAATATAAACTGCTTTTAGAGCCTTCTCAGCCGATTGTTGTAAAAAGAAAACTCCCGCTTCTATTTTCCCTCCATTTAAATTATACTTTGCAGTATCAAAGTCTTGTTTTGCTTTCTCTAGCCATTTTTTAATTTCTATTTTCATTTAATATCCTGGAGGCCAAGGCATACTCCTTGAAGCAAACTGAAAACTAAATCCATTATTTCTATCAGTTAAAATGTAAATTGTAGACCCTTCTGTTTGTTTCTTTTTTTCAACTTTTAAATCTCTATAATAACTCATATATGTAGTTGTTTCAGCATCACCATAACGAGCTTCCCAGTTTAAGATACTATGAGTTACACTTACTAATTCATAAAGATTGTTGTATAGAACTACTCTAAAAGATCCATATTGTTCTGAAGAATCTCCCTTAGTAAGTGAAAGGGAAGTATTAAAATTTGCAACAATTCTTTTTGGAAGAAGTTCTAATTCAGAACTTCCAGGACGCAAAGTTACTTCATATCCTTGTTGCCTATAATTTTTTTCTAATTCATCAAAACAAAAACTTATTTTGTCTTTTATATTCTGTTGAATTTCTTTTTCAATTGTTTCTTGCAACATTGGTTCTTGCATAATGCATTTTTCATAAAATTCATTTGTATAACAAAGATATTCTATATTTTCTCCATTATAAACAATATAGTGTTGAGGCTTAATTTTCCCTCCTTGTAAAGATAATTGTTCAACACTATCTTGAATATCTTGCTCTAAACAACTCTGAATAAATTGTCTTGGATTTTGTTCTTCAAATCCCAAAGTATCTTTAATGCTCGGATAAAAAACATAAATCAAAACTGCAAGCGCCACTATAACTATTGCAATGATAATGAAAATGGTTGTTTGCGCTCGCTTATTGTTTTTCATTTCTCCTCTTTTTGTTTTCATGTTTTATTCACGCTGTTTTTGTTTATAAATTTACTTTAATTTTCTTCAAATGGTCTAACAACTATTAAACATCCTGAATGTATTTGTGGATTGCCCCAGCTATCTTCACATTTGATGTAATAAGTTGTTGTTTCATCCCAAGTCGCATAATTTTCTTTTCCATATTCTTTTCCATCTTTGTGAGTCATTAAATTTGCTTTGCCATCTTCTAATGCAAAGTTGCAATTGTCTCCACGATAATAACATTTAGACTTTTCATCTGTGATTAATTTTAATTTCCAAGTTTCTGCTGTATCATAATAAACTCTCATAACTTTTGGACCAGTACCATCATCTTTTTCTGTGGCATTAAATCTTAGAGAGCAAGTTGGATTACCCCAGCTATCTTCACACATAATATAGTAATCTAATCTTGGGTCTATGTTTGGAATTGTTTTATTTATAGTTAGCCAGTGAGGATTTATGTGTTTGGTTCCATTTATAGAAACATTTAAATCAAAATAACATTGATCATGCCTATAAAAACAATCTCCTTCTTCATCCAATCCAAATTCTAAAGTATCATCAAATATCCCCCAGGAAGTTGCATGTGGCCCCTCTTCATCAATATCTACTGAAAAATTCACAATAGTTTCAGCACTATTTCCCGCACTATCTTCACATCTAACTTTGTAATTATAGTCTCCTTGAATTCTATCATTTAATATAGCAAAATGATCTGAACTATACCCCTCCCAAGGTTTCATTTTATCTTCCCCCCCATTAGGAGTTCCCCAAAAACAATCTGATTTTCCATTATCAATTCCTCCAGTAGTTAGAACCCTCATTTCAACATCCACCCTGTCGATATACCCTTCTTTGATTTCTCCTCCCGAAGAGATTTGTTGAACTCCATCATCATTTGTATATTTGAATTTGACCGGAGAAATTTTCAATTCATTTTGAGTTACAATTAAAGTGTATGGAAAACTTCCATCGTTTTCATGTCTTCTTGAAGCATTTTCTCCAGTAAGCCACGGCTGATCTTTACATCTTATATAAAATCTATTTGCTCCAGGAACCAAAGTTAAATCGGTTGAACAAGGCCATCCATTTGCTTGACTATCTCCATCCCAATCACAATCAAATTCATTTGTCATTAAATCATAAGGTCTTGATAAGGTATCATATTTACATTCTGCCGCTTCATTTGTCCACATTCTTAACCTTTGTGTAACTGTCCCATAAGGCAATTGACTTTCATGAAAAGGAATTGTATAAATCTCACTAACAGGACGAGTATCTGTTTCTGAAATGCAAACATCAATTGTATAAAAGTCTGGATTATAATTATCCCTAGTATCTTTACATTTAACATAAATCTTAACATCCCCTTTTCTATTTGGATAAATTCCTGTAATCTGTGAAGAAGCAAGATCTTCTATTTCTGGAACAGAATAAGTTAAATTATGAATTTTCTCCCATTGAAATCCTTGATAACCAAAAGGTTCTCCAACCATATCATCATAATGTGTTCCAGTTGGTCTTGTAGTGCTCCATTTACATTGTGCAAATTCATTTGTTTGAATAGAAAATTTTAGATTTTGTTTTTGTTCGATGCAAGCATTGCTAGGGCCAATTATTTTAACATCATCTATTGAACTTAAACCACTTGTTGTAAAACGAAATCCTTGTGTAAGAACATCTAGATAGTTAATTTCTGGAGCAATGTTATCTGTAGGATCTCTTTCTAAACAAGGAGGATTATCATAGCTTTCCCAATCATCTGGAACATAACAAGCAGCTCCAAGACTTTCACAGCGATATTTATCACAAGGCTTTAAAGGATTTTCATAACATAAGTGACAATTTTCTCCTCCTGCAGGAGCTTGCCAAGGATTACAATGAAACTCAACATATCTTGTTTCATAGCTTGCTCCCCCGAGAATTAAAGATCCAAAAACTGCAGCAATTCCTAACCAAAATAAGATTGTTCCGACCACCCCAAATGCTACTCCGGGAAGGGGCCCTCCCCCCAAGATTGCTACTCCTCCTGTAAGTCCCCCACCAATTGTTCCAATTGTTGCTGCAGGACCAGAAACTCCAAAAATTTTCATAACATAATGAGCAACTGCTGTACCAATCAAGGTTCCAACAGCAAAAATTCCTGCAGTTCCGATGTTGGCACTTACCCAAGAAGTTAAGGTGATTTGACTCCCAATGCTTAATCCTAATTCTGTTCCTCCCAAAAGAGCTCCTAAGGATCCAGGATAAATCCCCATAAAATCATTTATCGCTCCCCAGACTTCTTCTGGTCCTGCAAAAGATTCCCAATCTCTTTTAAGCACAGTTGAAGTTAGATGTTCTATTCCTTGGATAGGAACATATTGATCATAATCAACATCTTTATATTGTGTATAATCTGTGTAATCAGGATTTTTACAATCAGAATCTCCTTTTCCATTAGTTTCACAAGAATAATAATCACTTGCTTCATCTGTTTCTTCCCCATCATCATTTAACTTAAATCCTTTTGCTATTCCATAATGAGCATTATTGCTTCCTCCCCCAACATAATTTATATAAGATCCGCAGTCTCCTAGAGAAATACATAAGTCATTCATTACTTGTGTGAAAACTGGTTGCTCACATCCTTTATTTAATATTGCATTCCAACTTGCAAATCTGTTTTCTTTTTCGTAAACAACAGGGCATGCTGCCTCATTTTCCATAGTAAAACTTCCAAGATTACAATATTTACTATTTCCTTGAGGATATTGTGGCACACACATATTAAATTCAAAGTTATCATCATCACTATACATTGTGATATCCACTTTTTTCACAAAACAATGTTTGTTTTCTTCACACTTATCAATCATTTCTTGTTCAGTGATATCTCCCTCTTGCACTTGGTCATTATAATCTAGACAAATACTTGCTTCATTGATAACAAAATCTCCTGTAACATGAAATTCAGCCCCATCATTGTAACTAATATTGCTTTCAGCACAAATATATCCTCTTCCAGTTTCATCAGAAGTAGAATCTCCTCGAGTAAAACTTTCAAAACCCACATTAACTTCTTTGTTTAAACATTCCGCTTTCCAATGTTCACTTCCAACAGTATCTTTCCCATCTCCAATATAAGAGTCATAAATACACCAACTTTCTGTATGTCTTGGATATCTCCCATATCTCTCTACAAAATCTTTTGTCAGTTCTTCATCTGTGCACTCTTGTTTTACACATTTAGCTTGATTATTCACTACCTCACATTGTTCTCCAATTTCACAATATTCTGCAACTCCTTCTTGATTTCCTACAGAATCAAAATAATATACATCAACTTCTCCATCAACACATCCCTCCCTTGTTTCAGAAGTATAATTAAATTCATCAATCTCGCTACAAAGACCTCCCCTAAAATATCCCCCTTCATTTTCACAGATCTCTCTTGTTTTAGATCTACAATATCCTGCTTCATAAACACATGCTCCAAAATCTCCTTCTTGATTTGCTGCAGCCATACATTCCGAATAAGTATCATGAGCTTCATCTGTTCTCCAATCTTTTTCAACTCCAATTGCTGCTGATTCTCTTTCACACATTTTTGAAGTCATAAATTCTGGTTCATTATTTAGCATACAACATCCAGGAACACATTCATCTGGTTGATTTTCAGAAAAAACTTCAGTTTCCCCAACACAATTAAATCTTCGACCTTCATCATCACATGTTCCATAAAAAGTATCATAACAATATCCTTTTGTACAGGGGTAAGTATCATCACAAAGATTGACTAAAAGCGGTTCTGAACATTCATCAGCATCTGTAGAAAGCATATCTTGGCAAATAAAATCCTCATTATCTTTTTTACAACAACGTAAAGTAGGTTCTTCATTAGCAGAAACAATTCCAGCTTGATTTACAGATAAAAATGAAAGAAAATGACCATTAGCAAAACTTAAACTTACTAATAAGAAAATCTGAAAAAATGCAATACCTAATAATATTAATGGTTTTTGTTTCTTCATACTACACACCTTTTTATAGCAAACTGAAACATTTCATTAGTTTTTTGATGTTTAATAATATAAATTGTAGTAGCATCTCCGGTGGTAAAAGGATAAATACTCCATAATTCTGGATGTGGAGCCATATAACCTAATTCATTAAAACTACAAAATGTAGATTCTTGCCTAACAATTTCTTGAGCAACTTTTCCTAGCCCATAAAAATTGCTTGGAATAACTGCTTGAATATCTGTTTTTCTTGAAACTTTATCTTGTTTTGTAAGAGTTAATTGTTTCTTAAAATTAATCAATATTTTTTCAGGGATAAGTTCAACCTCAAAGCCACCTTCTCTAACTTCTATAGCATATCCTTCTTGTTCAAGGCTATCTGTTAATTGGTCAAAACAATCATACACATCATCTTCAATATATTCTTTTAATTGTTCTGTAATGTGAGACAAAAGAGCAGTTCTTTGAACTACACACTTACTATAAAAATTTCTAGTATAACAAAGATAAGAAATATCTTCAGGAGTTTCATTTTGAAATTTAAATGCAATAAATGGAGCCCCAGAAGCTCCAGGATTAATATATCCTCCTTGGGCACCAATTCTTTCAGTTCCCTCTCGGACAACATCTTTTAAACATGTTTCTAAAAATGATTCTGTATTTGCTTCACTTGTTCCTCCGGTAACTGGATCTTCACTCCCCCCCCGAAGAAGCAAAAAAAGTAAAACTGTAGCAACAATTACAATACCAACGATAACAAAGATAGTAACCTGCCCAGATTTAGTCCTCATTTTTTCTTGACCTCTCTTTCAAGTAATTTAATTAATGCCTTGTTTAAAGAAAGAGAACGAGGAACTGTGTTTTTCCACTTTTCCCAAATATCTTCAGGAATTTCTAATAAGAATTTTTTTGTTTGTTGTTCCTTCACCATAGGTTATTTTTGAAACCCTTTAGGGTTCTCTCGTTTCAAAAAAGCCCCCGAAGGGCGATCTTTATCTTTTGGAGTGCTAAAATTCGTTACGAATTTTTGTCTTACTTAGTAAACCTTAGTATTAATTATCTATAATAAATTATGATAATTATTTATTTGTACAAATTATTAGATATAAGCATAACTTAGTATATAAATGTTTTTGAGAAAAACTTAATCCTCTACCCGAATTAGTTATTTCTATTTGATGTTTAAGTTTGTTAAATCACTAGTCCTCGGTCTCAACTCTAGGAGCAAGAATAAAACTAATCTCCATACTTGGAGAACGAAAATCAATCTTTAGTGGATGGTCACTTGCAAAATGCAAACCTGTTTTATCACAAAGTTTAGCACCTTTTACAAACTTTTGAAGATATTCTAAACTATACCTAGACTTACAATTTTCAGCCTTTATGCTTGCTTCGTCCCCTGAAAACTCAGATCTAGCAGAATTAAGAGCTTTAGCCTCAATTACAAATTTTCCATCCTCAATTATAAAAGAACAAGCATCTGCAACAACTCCACAATCTTCTATGGAGGCAATTAAATCAATTGAATTTAGTTCAACATTTGCTACAAATTCCATTCTTGAAACTTTTGTATCAAAATCAATATCTTCACTTTCGATTTCAATAAGACTTAAACTAAAACTTCTCTTCACTCTATCTTGAATTTGAAAATTAAGAAGGTTTTCTTTAGTTTCCATAATTAATGAACTTCCAGCACCACATCTTTTCAAAACCCTTTTCAAATTATCCAAATTAACTCCAAGAACCTCATTCCTTGTTTCAAATTGACTAAAAGAAGATTTAGGCAACCTAAATCCGACCATTGCAACATTTGCAGGATCCATTGCACTAATACTCATTCCAAATTCAGTTACTTTTATTCTGACTTCTGTAACAAGCTCTGAAACAAGCTCAATAGCTTTTGCAAGCACAGAAGGTTGATCTAACTTAACTAACATTCTTTTTACAATATAGCTTATTTTTTAAGTATTATTGTTTTGAAAAGAAGGTAATTTTTGGAAGAGATGTATAACAATTAATATAAAGGGGAGGATCATTCATTTAATATGAAAACTTTAAATCAAGGATTTAGCAAATTTGAAAAGATTTTGTCTTTTGGGATAATTACTCTCACCACAACTTTTTTAATCGGCGTCTTCTATGGTGGGATAAAATTAAGTAACGATATGAAAAATGCCGATGCAATAATAAAAAGAAAGGCCCCTTTTGGAAATGAGATTATTGGGGCTTATGATGCTAACAAAGACGGATATTATGAAAGAATTATTGTGAATGGAATTAAAAATGTGGGATTAACTGGTTCTGTAATACACTTAGATCTAACCCCGGAAGATGATAGATTTGAGAGATATAAAAATTTATTAAATGATCAAACCTAGGAATATAAAACAATATAAACTTCTCTAACTTTTTCTCCAGATGCAAGAAACTTCTATAAACGAACAGCGTATTAGAAAAATCACTAGTCTCTATTACTCTAGGCCAGAAATCCAAAAAGCTATTTTTAACTTTTCTAAAGATAGAGAAACTATTCCAAGATACTTTGAAGGTTTTGGAAAACGCCCAGATTCTTTAGAATATCCTAATGATGTTTTTGGACTTGTTAAAAAAGGAGCAACTTCTTTTCATTGTTCAGAAGAAATCTGGAAAAACCCATTAGAAATACAAACAGGAATGACTCAAGAACAATTTAATCAATTAAGAACTGGATGGGATTTATTAATTGATATTGATAGTAAATACATTGATTATTCTAAAATAATGGCAGAAATAATAATCAAGATGTTGAATTTTCATGGAGTAAAAAACATTGGAATAAAATTTTCTGGTTCAAAAGGATTTCACTTAATAATTCCTTGGAAAGCTTTTCCTAAAACAGTTAATGAAATTAATACTGCTGAAAGATTTCCCGAATATCCAAAAATAATAACAAAATATATTATGAAAACAGTTGAAAAAGAATTAATAGAAAGAATTTCAAATTTAACAAAACCAAGCAAATATATCAAAGATTTTCAAGCTCCAAAAGAAGTAATGCCAGATTTAGTTCTTGTTTCCCCAAGACATTTATTTAGAGCACCTTATTCTTTACATGAAAAAACTTCTTTAGCAAGTGTTGTAATCTCTGAAAACAAACTTTCTGATTTTGATTTAAAAGATGCAGATCCTATGAAAATTCAAGTTAAAGAATTCATGCCAGAAGTTAGAGAAGGTGAAGCTTCTGAACTTTTAATGCAAGCCTTAGATTGGCATAAACAACACAAAGTTGAAAATCCAGAAAAAAAACACGGAGATTTTAAACCCATTAAATTAGATAATCTGTCTGAACAAAATTTTCCTCCATGTGTAAAGAATATTTTAAAAGGAATTGCAGATGGTAAAAAAAGAGCTTTATTCATTTTGATTAATTTATTTAGGTCTGTAGGAATGGATAAAGAAGAATTAGAACAAAGAATTGAGGAATGGAATAAAAAAAATAAACCTCCAATCAAACAGGGATATATTACTTCTCAACTTTCCTGGTCCTATAGAAAGAATCCTATAATGCCCCCAAATTGTAAAGAATTTTATCAAGGAGTTGGAATTTGTCAACCAGATGATTTTTGCAAAAGAATCAAAAACCCTGTTAATTATGTTATAAAGAAGACTTTGATGGGGGGTAGAAAATAAAAAATGATAAACAAAAAAATTTTAATCACCGGGGGGGGCAGGATTTATTGGTTCCCATCTAGCAACTCATCTTTCTTCTCAAGGAAACCAAGTTTTTGTAATTGATAATGAATTTAGTGGAAGAAGAGAAAATATTGAGCATTTGATTCCCTCAAGGAATTTCAAATATTTTAAGAAAGATATAAGAGACAAGGAATTAAAACAACTTTTACAAGAATTAAAACCAGATTATGTTTTTCACCAAGCAGCTGTTTCTTCTGTTCCACGTTCAGTAAAAGATCCAGAAACAACCTTAGATAATAATATCATGGGAACTCTGAATTTACTCAATGCATGTAGAGACGAAGGGGTTAAGAGAGTTCTATTTGCATCAAGTTCTTCTGTTTATGGGGATAATCCGACTCTCCCCAAGATAGAAGAAAAAACCGGAAAAGTTCTTTCCCCCTATGCTTTAACTAAACAAGCAGGAGAAAATTTAATGAGACAATTTTACCAATTATATGGATTAGAAACTGTTTCTTTAAGATATTTTAATGTTTTTGGTCCTAGGCAAGATCCAAATAGTCAATATTCTGCAGTAATTCCCCTGTTTATTAAAAGAATGCTGGAGGGAAAAAATCCGCAAATTTTTGGGGACGGAACTCAATCAAGAGATTTCACTTTTATAGATAATGTGGTAAAAGGAAACTTGCTTTTTGCAGAGCTTCCAAAAGAAGAAGTGGCTGGTAAAGTTTTCAATCTTGCTTATGGAGGAAGCATCTCTGTGAATTCTCTTTTAAAAAATTTAAATAACCTATTGGGAACTTCTATGAAACCAGAATATTTAGAAGAGAGGCCAGGAGAGATAAAGGATTCTTGTGCAGATATAACTAAAGCAAGAGGGCTAGGATTTAAACCAGAAGTGTCCTTTGAACAAGGATTAAAACAAACAATAGAATACTATAAAAAATTATTTAATTAATAAACAGCTCTTGGAATCATAGCAGTATTGGTTTTTAAAAACTTAATCCCCCCTCGATGAAATAAATAAATTATTTAGATTAGGAATTAAATCATTGAATTTCAATACTATTGGGGGGTTTGTTGAAAATAAACTTAAAAAAATTCCAAAACCTGGAGAACAAGTAGAATTAAAAAACTTAATTTTAGAAATAGATTCGGTTACAGATAAAAAAGTGAAAACTGTAAAGATAATAAAAAAATAAAAAAGATAGTGCTAATATTAAGAAATGTTTAAAAATAACATTTGGCTCTTATTCTAATGAAAAAGAGGAGTTAAAACTCCTCATGCTTTTCATTCAAAAATATAAATCAAAATGAAAAAAAGAGGAGCGGTTTTATTTAGCATTTTATTTATTATTTTAATCTCTAGTAGTTTTTTAGTATTAGCAGATGAAGAAGATGAAGAAAAAATAACTAAAGCCTATGATTGTCTTGTTGCAAATGTAGAAGGCAAGTGTTCAACAATTTCAACTGAAGCAAAAGCATTTGTTTTAATGGCTTTAGGTGAATGTGCTTCAGAGCTTCTTGCAGATGCAAAAACAGTTGCTACAGATCAACAATGTTGGCCAAAAACTTCTTGTAATATTAAAACCACTGCTCAGGCAATTTTAGCTCTCGCAGTTGCAGGAAAAGATACAGAAAAAGCAGCTAATTGGTTATTATCTCAAAAAGCAACTCCCCCAGGAATGACTTGGTATTTACAAATTGATGGAAATGATGCTCTTTCTTGCGACATTACTTATGATTCTTCTACTCATCATATAAATATAGGAACAGACAAAAAAATAGATTCTAATGCTGGACAATGTTTAACAAGAGCAAGAGATAATTATTGGCTAGAAATTCCTAAAGGCGATTGCCAAACAAAAGAATATACAATCACATGTGGAGATAAAAGTTTTATTTCTAATTTATTATATAAGGAAGATGGCTCTACAACAATTTTTGTTTCAGGAGACACAAGCGTGGGTTATGATGGAGTTGCAACAACAGAAGAAATCAAATCTTCTTGTTTTGGTCAAGCAAATAATTGTGATTATGAGGGGGGATTATGGGCAGCATTAGCATTAACTTATACTTATTATGATTCTGATTTATCTGAGTTTGAGCCTTATTTAGTGACAATGGCGTCAAAGCCCGAAAACAAGAAATATCTTCCAGAGGCATTTTTATATTATTTGGATTATCCAGAATTTAAAAATGATTTTTTAACTTCCCCCCAATATAAAACAGTTGGTTCTAATAAAGGATACTGGATAGAAACAACAACAGGAAGTAGGTTCTTTAATACTGCTTTGGCTTCTTATGCTTTACAAGGAGAAGAAGTTGATCAAAAAACAAAAGCTCGAACTTGGTTATTCGGAACTCAAGATAGTAAAGGATGTTGGGGTGCAGGAAGCGATAAAATAAAAGATACAGCATTTTTGTTACATTCTTTATGGCCAGAATATGGTCCAACTCCTCCAGAATGCACAGAAGAAACACAAGCTATAGATTGTAATGAAGGGCAAGTATGTGTGGGTAATAAATGTGTAGAAGGGGAGTGTTTAACTGAGGATGATTGTGAAAATGATGAGATTTGTGATAATTATAAATGTATTGAATGCAAAGAAAATACTGATTGTAATACTTCCATAGAAAAATGTGTGGGGGGGAAGTGCATCCCTAAGGAATGGGAATGTGAAGGCGACGAACAATGTTCAGGAACCAAGGTTTGCACTATAAATCACAAATGTGTAGATTGTATATATAATGATGATTGTACAGGAGATAATGTTTGTACTATTGAAAATAAATGCGTTCAATGTGTATATGACACCGATTGTACTCAAGAAGGGTATGGATGTAATAGCACAAATAATATTTGTTATAAACTTCCAGACTGTGATGGTCCTGAAGATTGTAATGGGACCGACCTTTGTTTAGATGGGTTTTGTGTGGCCCAAGGGCCAGAATGTACTGCAGAGGGGGATGAATGTGATGAGGGTTATGAATGTGTAAATGAAACCTGTGTTAAAATTCCAGAATGTACTGTTCCAACAGATTGTAATGGAAGTAGAACTTGTATCAATGGAAGTTGCGTTTTAATTGATGAGGGGGGAGATGATGACGATGAAATTTATTGTGAAGAAGATAGAGGATACTTTTGTAGATCTTCAAATGCTTGTCAAAACGATGGAGGATCAATAATCGCCGAATACTTTTGTAATTCTCCAAATAGATGTTGTAATATTCCTGAACCAGAAAAAACTTGTGATGAGTTAGGGGGGGTTGTGTGCTCTTCAGATAAAAGCTGTTCTGGGACCAGAAATAATGAAGCTTCTGATTTACTTTATGGAGAATTTTGTTGTGTAGCAGGAAATTGTGAAGATGCTTCTTCAGTAGTTTCAGATTGCGAATATTATGGGGGGACATGTAGATCTTCTTGCAATAGTGATGAATCTATAAACACAGTAGATGATTGTACTGATCTTAGTGATTTATGTTGTGTTGGAGGAAGTAGTTCTTCAAGTTCTTCAAGTGGAGGTCCGGGGGGCAAACCAAGTTATTTGTGGGTATGGATATTATTAATATTAATTGTATTAGCAGTTCTAGGAATTGTATTTAGAAACAAATTAACTCCAATCTTTATGCAAATTAAGTCTAAGTTTGGTGGAGGAAAAAGACCAAGAAGAAGACCAGGATTCCCTCCTCCAGGAGCTCCCCCATTAATGGGAAGAAGACCTATGCCTGGAAGGCGACCGCCTCCAAGAAGAATAATGCCTACTGGAGCATCAAGACCTCAGATAAGAAGACCTCCAGGAAGACCTCCTGCACCTGCAAAACCTAAAGGCGAATTAGACGATGTTCTCAAGAAATTAAAGGAAATGGGAAAATAAAACTTTATTAATACTATTTTCTTTCTTCTCCTATGAAAAGAGGATTAGCAATTTTAATTATCTTATTTTTATTCCCAATTCTATCTGCAGCAAGCATAAATCTGAAAGATACTTATGATATGGGGGAGACAATTATTGCTAAAGTAGAGGGAAATTTTTATGACACAATTTATGAGAATAATATATACTTTTATAGATTAAGAACTAGTGGAACAGGTTATCTCCAAATTCCTATGGATTATGATTTAATTAAACTAAATAGTGATTATTATATAAGGGCTTCTTTAATAAACAAACTTGCAAATAATTATTCAATTAAAATAAAGGATATAAGGCATTATCAATCAGGAATTCTCACTGATGAGGATATTGTAAAAGATTTTTCAGTCACAGAAAATAAAGCAGATTTTTCAGTAGATCCAGGATTTGCATTAACTTCTAATGATTTTTCTGTAGAAATACAAAACCTACAAGATTCTACAATTGATTTAGATATTTCTTCTTTTTCCGAACTAGCCTCAGTTTCTTCAACAAGCGTGGGGTCACAACAAACAAAGAATATTTGGTTCACTATCCAATCTTTAACACAAGACACTCTGGGATTTATAACTATGAGCACTTCTAATCTTGAATATGAATTACCAATCTCTCTTATTTACACTCCCTCGCCACCCACAGATTATTGTGGAGATGAACAAATTAATCCTGGAGAACAATGCGATGCAGATGACTGGGGGGTAATAACTGGTTGTTCTGATTTTGATTTTAATGATGGAACACTTTCGTGTAATGCCCCTGGAACTCAAGGAGAATGCACTTTTGATACTTCCAATTGTTTTAATACAATAGAAGTAGAATGTGATGGTGATACTCCTTGCCCAGACGGATATTTTTGCGAAGACAATGAATGTATCGAAGAAATTATTGAAGAAGATGCTTATTGTGGAGATGAAATAAAAAACAATAATGAAGATTGTGACACAGATGATTGGGGATCAATAATTGGTTGTGAAAGTTTTGGATTTGATCAAGGAGATCTTTCTTGTGTAAATTGTAGATTCGATACTTCTCAATGTTCTTATGATACAGGACCAGAAACAGATTGCACTAAAGATTCTGATTGTTTTAATGGAGTTTGCACTTCCCAAGGAATATGTGTAGAATGTGAAGAAAAATCTGATTGTAAAGATTATGAAGAATGTGAGAACAATGAATGTGTAAGAATTATTCTAGATTGTGAAGAAGACGATGATTGTGATGAGGGAGTTTGTGAAGAGAATACTTGTGTTGATTGTAGGGGGGATGATGATTGTGGAGACGAATTTTGCAAAAATAATGAATGTGTAGAATGTAAGAAAGATGATCATTGCGAAGACGATGAAGAATGCAATAATAATGAATGTGTAAAAAAAGAAAAACAATGTACACAAGATACTGATTGCAATTATGGTTATGATTGCATTAAAGGACAATGTGTTAAGAAGGAATGTATGAGAGACACTGATTGTAGATATGGTTTTGAATGTATAAATGAAACTTGTATTTTAAAACGAGGAGATGAATGTATTAACGATGATGAATGCGCAGAGGGAGAAAAATGTGCAAAAGGAAATTGTGTTGAGCAGGCAGATGTTAATGTTGATCCAGAAATAACCCTTTTGTGTAATGAACAAGGAGGGCAAACTTGTGGAGATGATGCTACATGTGAAGGAGATTACAAAATTATTAGAGGAAGTGAATGTTGTTTAGGAACTTGCAAAGAAAAACCAAAAAGTTCAACAGGCAAGATAATTGGGTGGTCTTTAGTAATAATAATTGGACTTTTCTTGATTTGGTTCTTTAAAACAAAAACCAAAAGAGTAAAAAGGAGTCCAAACTTATTAAAAATAGGAAAAAGGTGATTAAATGAACAATCCATATGGAAATTATCCTTCTGGAGGGGCCTATCCTCAGCAAGTACCTGTTCAGAGATATCCTACTCAACAAATGCAAAGAAGACCCCAAATGCAAGTTTATCCGCCTCAGGGTCCCCCCCCAAATCAACAGGTTTACCCTCAACAACCTTATGGTTCTGGCCCAGGAAAAATATCAAAAAAAATTATAATCTGGGGGGCAGGAATTTTATTATTAATTCTTTTAATTGTTTTTATTTTTTTATCTGGAATCTTTTTCCCAAATAATATTTCTACAAATGATCTTACTTCTGGAGCTTCTGTCGAATTAAAACAAGGCAAGGAGGTAAGTTTTTCAATGGAGGATATGGATCATAAAATTAAACTAAATGTTCTTAGACCCACTTCTGTAGACATTACTATAATGAGTAACCCAATAAGTGCAACTCTTTCTACTGGAGAAACTAAAAAATTTGATTTAGATGATGATGGAGTTTACGATTTAAGAGTAAAATTGCAAGGTATTGAGGATGACAAAGCAACACTTGTTGTAAAAAAGATTTATGAAATTATTTGCGTTGAAAACTGGAATTGTACTGATTGGACTAGATGTATTGGGGGGACACAACAAAGAACATGCATTGATAGTAATAATTGTGGAACAGAAGAATCAAAGCCTGAGGATGATAGACCTTGCACAGTTGTAGCAACTTGTTTTGGGCAGGACTTATGTCAACTTAATTGTATTAATGGAGATCCAGATTGCACATGCGAAGCACAAAACGCAACTGTTTGCAATGGAACTCAAGTTTGTGATGGAAATTTGATTAATTCATCTTCTTTAGGGAATTGTTGTCTTGGAACTTGTGAAGAACCAAATGTTCAACTTTTGAATTGCGAAAGCACCTGGGGATGTTTAATTAATGCCTCAATAGATTGTACTCCTGCAAATCTAACTTATGATATAGTTATCCCATTTTTTGGAATCTTCGAATCGCATGGCACAACTTTAGTAGAGTTAAGAGGAGTAGAAAATTCAAAATGTATTTATTATGAAAGAATATTAAATAGTACTGTACAATTAAATCAAACTTTAATCCAGACATTAATAGACCAAGGTAATGTTACTCAAGAAGAAGTAGATGCTCAAACTGAAATAATGAATACTGATGCAAAAAGAACAATCGGAAATCAATACACATGTAAATTTGCTAATTTTTCCAATTTAACTTCTATGTTTGAAAGATGGGAACAAGGAGATTTTTCTTTAGGTTTCTCTTGTTCTATTAGTTTTGAAGAATCAAGTTGTAATCGTACTGGTGATTTTGAAGGAATAGAATGTACTCAAAGTTGTTATCCTGGAAGTTATTGTGAGCAATTTTTAACAAGTTGTCCAAAATACAATTTTGCAGTTGGGGTGGAGGTAAGTTTCGATTCAGAAACCATAGAAGTAACAGCCATAAATATCGCCACTAATTCGACAACCCTTAATGTAAGTGGGACAGTTGATACTTTTGATTATTTAGAAAACAAAACAATTGAAGGATTAAAAATAAAGAACTTCGGAATAACTGACCAAAATCTAACTTCCTTAGAAATTAATTGTAACTTTTAATCTTTTTTTTCTTTTTCAATAATTTTTTTCAATTTTTGTTCAAGAACATTTCTTTCTGACATTAAAACTCTCGCAACTTCATCATATCCATGAAGTCTTCTTGCAAGTTCATTTAAAAGTTCATTCCATTCATTATTAGTCATATTAATGTTTTCTGGGGAAATAATCTCAAAATGTGCTGGCATGTATTTCAAAAGTAAAACAATAAGTTGCATTGTACCTTCAACTTCCACTCTAATTTCTGCAAAGGTTGTGTATATATCTTTTTGATCTTTTGCTAATTGAGGCTCATTTATTTTTTCTTCCTTAACTTCTATCCCTTTTTCTTGTTTAATTTTTCCAATCATTTCTTTTAAGGTCTCAACAAGATGTTCTGGAGGCCTTCCCAGCATTTCTAAAATAAACAAAGCTTCTATTTTTTTATTATCTGAACTCATTTTTTTCAAATCGTTTTTTTCTTAATTTAAACAAAACAAAAAGCAATATCCCAAATCCAATTAATTCATAGATCGCATAATTGTTTTCTTCTGGTTTTGAAGTATAATCCTGGGTTTTTATAGTTTGTGCATTTAATTTAATTATTTCTGGTTTTGGAGGCTCAACAATCTTTGGAGCAGGTTTTTCTTCTTCCTGTTTTTCTATTTCTTCAACTTTCTCCAGCTCCCCCTTTTCTTCTTGCTCTTGTTTTTCATCATTTTCTTCTTCTTTCACACAAGCAAGGCCTTGGGATTTAATTGTTGCAAGTTTAATTTCTCCAATCCCTCTAGCATTAATTAAATCATCTATAGAATCATACGGTCTAGAATCTATAATATTTTGGGCTGTAGTAGGCCCAACTCCATATAATTCATCTAATTCATTTAAATCCGCATTATTTATATCAATCATATTTTCTTCACATTCAGCAGAAACAATTGAAACTAATAAAAGAAATACTAAGAATAAGATAATTTTATCATTCCTCATCATGGTCTTTAAATAAATTTACTATATTTTTTTGCAAAATCTATGAATTCAACTTCTATTTTTCTACCAACTTTTTTTGATTTAGCAATATAGATTTTTGAAAACACTTTGTTTCTAAGATACCACCTTGCTTTTTCTTTTTCTTCTTTATTCAAATAACCATTTTTCTTTACTTCTACTCCAAGAACTTCATATGCTTGGTAATTTTGTTCAATAAGTCTAAAGCCAATAAAATCAGGAAAACCAGTTCCAATAACTAAAACTTTTTTAAAAGGATTATATTTTCTTTTTGCAGGAACTACACATTGTTTTTCCAAATCAACATTATTAGTCCATTTATCAATTAGCCAACCTTCTTTTTCTAATGCGACCCGGACCTTTAATTCAAATCTTGCCCCAGCAGCACGATTCCTTCTTCCTTGTTTTTTAAACTCTTTTTTTGTTTGAACCATTTTCTGGTTCTCACCGAGTATACCGATTAACAATCATTCCAATAGAGACAATTATCACAATTACTGGAAGCCAAGGAAAATCAATATTAAGATAACCCAAGGCATCAATAGCCCATACAATTCCCGCAATTAATAAAATAACTGCCAATGTTGGAAAATTTATTTTTCTTTTCATTTTTTTATGGTTTGATCCAAAACTTTTTAAAAGTTTTATTTGCCATTATAAATCTCTTGCCTGAAGCGTACGCCTTCCATTCGCTTTTGCTCGGGATATAGCCTCTCTTAAAATTTCTTCAATTTTTCTGTCCAAAGCTGTTCCGACTTCTTCAGCAACACTACTAACACCCCCCTCCTTATCAAGACCCTTCACAACTTTTTTTATGTTTGATTTAACTATGAGTGTCATTATCAATAAAAAATAACTAAATATATAAAGTTTATTCAATTAACAATTTCATGAGAAAAAAGTTAATTAGTATGGTTGTTGGAGCAGCCATCTTTGTTTCTAATCTTGCTTCTTCATGTGCAGTTTATACTTATCCGAGCCATCCGAGATATTATCAAAAATATCATCCGAGAGTTATCTCTTGCCAAACATGTCATCGGCCAACTCACTATATATCAATTCACAAACAACATCCTAAAAAGAAAAATTATAGACAAGCCAGAGAATGTTATTGTCATAAAGAAACTTTAAGAAAAAGAGCTTTTCCACAACATCCTTCAGAAACAAAATATAAAAAATCTGAAGTCAAAAAGAACAAAGAGGAACGAAAAGCTTTTCCATCAACAACAAAGACAAAAGACAGAAAGAAAAAAGGGCCTTAAATAAGTTCAATATCCCCTTTAATCTTTTTAAGAGCTTCAATTCCAATTTCTAAAAATTCATCCAAACTCATAAAGTTTTCAGCTTCTTTTATTATTTCTCTGTTACATCCTGCAGCAAAAGTTTTGTCTTTGAATTTCTTTTTTAATCCCTTGACTTTCATATCAGAAATTTTCTTTCCACGCATTAAAGCATAAGCATAAATTAAACCAGTCAAAGTCTCAGAAGCTGCTAAAGCAAATTCAATTTTCTTTTCTCTTTTTTTATTTTTGAATAACTCTGAATCAGCATACCCATATATATGCGACTCTATAATTTGAATAAACTCACTATCAAAACCTAATCCACTTAAAATCTCTTTAGCCTTTCCTCCATGTTCTTTTGTATTTTCTTTTGTTAAAGCCCAATCAACATCATGTAATAATCCTAACATTCCCCAATATTCAACATCTTCTCCTAATTTTTTAGCTAATTCCCTCATAATTGCTTCGCTTTCCAAATAATGATTAAAATCTGACTCTTTTTGATCATAGCTTTTTAAAAGTTCAATTGCTTGTTCTCGGGTTATTGGAAGTGTGTTTACCATCCTTCTTTGAACCTCCTATAATATAGCTTTAATCTTGAAGGTGTTAAACTCATTAATAAAGTTATTGTTGCACCCAGGGGCTGCTTTAAAAATCCATATATATTAGCCTTAATCTCTGAACAAACCCAGTGTTCATTTTTTCCTTTCTTTTTTAATCTTTTCCCATCTCTGATATGAAAAGTCTCATGCCAGTAAAGATATTTTTGAACAATCTTTGGTAGATCTTTTCTTATATAGATCGTATTAGCTTTTAGAATTGCCTGTCCAAAAGCAGGATACAACTTCTTCTTAGAAACATATTTAATTTTCATTTTTAAAACACATACTTACTAAACACAATATAAAGATTTACCACTAATCCTAAAAGTGCTATAACAATAATTGAATTATAAACCCAAGGTTTTACTTTTTTTTGATTTTTTAATTTAATTCCAATAAAAAGTAAAAATGCAAAAACAATTATTCCAAAAATATCAAAAAATTCTGCTGAAAACATTTTATTCAGGTTTCATCAAAGGAAACAACACGCATTCTCTAACAGTTTTGCCCATCAAATATGAAAAAAGTCTTTCTGAAACTCCAAAACCACAAACAGGAGGCATTCCATACTTTAAAGCTTCTACAAATTCTTTATCATGGTCATGCGCTTCAGTATCCCCTTTTTCTTTTAATTTCATTTGTTGTTTAAATCTTTCTTCTTGGTCCAAGGCATCATTTAATTCACTATATCCATTACCCATTTCACTTCCCGCAATAATTACTTGAAATTGCTCCACTTTCCTAGGGTCTTTTGGATTTCTTTTTGCCAAAGGTGTAACTTCAACTGATTGGCCTGTTAAAAATCCGGGGCCAGAAATTTTTTTTCTACAATATTTCCATAAAACATCCACTAATCTCCACTTATCTCCACTAGCATCGTATTTTACTTTGAGTTTTTTTAATTTATCTTTAATGTCCTTTACATTTGCTTTGTAAATATCAATTCCAGTATATTTTTTTATTGTTTTTTCATAATCATAAGTTTGCCATTTTTTAGAAAAATCAACATCATACCCATGAGTTTTAAATTTCAAAGTTCCTAAAACTGCTTTTGCTACTTTTTTGTAAAGTTCTTCGACTAATTTCATTCCATCTAAATAATTTGCATATGCCCAATAAAACTCCATTTGCGAATAATCTTGAAGGTGCTCCATATCCATTCCTTCATTTCTAAATTGCCTCCCTATTTCAAAGGTCTTTTCATATCCTGCAACCATTAATCTTTTTTGCCAAAGCTCTCCCATAGAAATTCTCAAATAAACATCAACATCTAAAGCGTTATGGTGAGTTTTAAATGGTGTTGCAGCAGCCCCACCCGCGGAAGTTTCTAATATTGGAGTTTCAACTTCTACAAATCCTTTTTCAAGTAAAAATTTTCTAATCGTTGTCCAAAAAATAGCTTTTTTAATAAAAATCTCTTTAACTTCAGGATTCATAATTAAATCAAGATATCTTTTTCTAAATTTTTCTTCTTCATCTTTTAAGCCATGAAACTTTTCTGGTAAAGGTAAAATAGCTTTAGATAGAATTTCTATTTTTTCAACTAAAATAGAAGTTTGTTTAGTTTTTGTTTTAAAGATTTTTCCTTCAACTCCAACAAAATCCCCAGAATCAACATATTTTTTAAAAAAAGTTTTAGCCTCATCAGGGGTTTGATCTTGTTGAAAGACAATTTGAATCTCTCCCGCACCATCTCTTAAATTAGAAAAGATAATTTTTCCAATATCTCTTTTAGTTATAACTCTTCCTGCAGTTTTTACTATTTTGCCTGGCTTTGATTTTAAACATTCTGCACAATTTTGTTTTTTATCAAACTTATTAGGAAAAGGGTTTATTTTCTTACGTTTTAATTCTTCAAGTTTTTTCACTCTTTCCTGTATTATCTGATCTTCTCTTGACATTTTATAAAATGTTTCCCGAGAGTTTTAACTCCCTTACCAATAAAGATAATTGGCTTTTTTTATTTATAATACTTCCTAAATCCTCTCTTATTTAATTCATCATTTAAAATCTCATCGGCAATTTGTTGGAATTTGTTAAATCTAGAAACATGAAGGTATCTTATTTTTTTAAAATTGTCCTGAAGTTTTTGAACTTTACAAAAAAGGTTTCTTAAAGTTTCATTTTTAACTTTATATTGCCCAAGAAGTTGTTTAACTACTAGTTCAGAATCCAAAATACAGGTTACCTCATCTTTTGTAAATTTTGAGGCTAATTCAAGAGCTTTAATCAAAGCCTCATATTCTGCAACATTGTTGGTGACTCTTTGACCAAGAAATTTACTATATTTCATGAGAATTTCACCATCTTTTCTAACAACAACACCTATTGCCCCTGGACCAGGATTTCCACGAGCACCCCCATCAGAATTTGTGTAAATCATTTTAAAAATGCAATAATTTAAATGATTTAAGACTTTGAAATCTTTCAGGTTTTATTTCAACTTTTCTTATTTGTGCGTGTTTTGGGCCTTTTTTGCAAATATCAATCATTTTATTGACTTCATCAACATTTCCCTCTAAAAAAATTTCTATTCTACCATCTTCTAAGTTCCGAACAAAACCTTTAACTCCATATCTTTCAGCATTTTCTTTAATAAAAGCTCTAAAAAAAACTCCTTGTACAGTTCCAGTAATGTACACTCTCACAGATTTTTTCATATGTAAACAGAGCTACATTCGTTATTAAATATTTTGTTAGTTAAAGAGAAACTTTAAATACAAAAATCTCTTTTATTATTTATGAAATCATGGGCAAAAGCAGGTGCAATAGGATTTATTGTGGTTTTTATTGGGCTTTGGATTATTCTTCTCTTAACTGGAAGTGATGAAATCGGATGGAAATGTTCTGGCTTTAGTAATGTTGTTTATTGCACTTTTTCTCAATTTATTTTTTCTCCGCTTCACATAGGTTTTGTTTTGTTTTTTAGTTGGGTTGGTTTTTTTGGGGGGATTATAAATTTAAGAATCATTAGAAAGATAATCAACCAAGAAAGAATGGCTTCGAGAGAAAAACCTTTAAAAATAACTTCCTCAATTGTTTTAAGTTTGATAATAGTTTTTGCAGTAATTGGGCTCTTAGCTTTTGAAAATTGGGTTAAAATTATGATTTATGCCATAATTTTTGGTATTTTTGCAGTTTTTATTAGTTGGCTAATAGGAAAGAAAAAGTTTGGAAATTAAATTTCTCTCACATCTAATTCATTATTAACAACTGCAACAACTTGCGAAGCAAAATACATTTTTGGACCCACAGAAACTGGAACTGCAATTTGCTTTAATCTTTTCATTTCTTTTTTAGGCAAACCATCATGATCTCCAATGATAAAACCAACCTCTTTTTTCATCTTAATTTTCCTTAAATCCTCGCCTCTTTTATCTAAAATAAATACATCATTTCCTTTTGCAATTAATTCTTCAATTACAGGCAATAATGCCTTTTTTTCAACAAAACACCCAGGAAAAATTTCTTTCTTTTTTCCTGCTTCGCATTTATATAAAATTTTCTTAATTAAAGTAGCAACATCGCTTTTTTTAATAATATTCTTGTCTTTAATTTGTATCTCAATATGTTTTGGAGGATCAGGCATACCATAAGACACCAAATGAAATACAGTATCTGTCCGATATTCTTTAGAAATAAATAAAGCTTGAATTAAGCTGTGAATAACAATATCCATTCTTCCAGCTTTCATTAGATTTCCTTGACTCAAGGCCTTGCCCGAGGTTGCTGCTGATTTTGAAAAATATATAAAATGTTTCATTCTAATAAGTAACCCAAAACATTTAAATAGGGTTATCACTACCCAAAAGTAACAATTTAATGGTAAAAATGAAATCAAAAAAACAATATGTAAAAGCTGAATTTCCCTTTGGGAGTATCGTGGTAAATCTTAGGGGCAATGATGCCAATATTACTTTTTTTGGAAACAACGGAACTTTTGAGCAAATTCTTTTTAAGGGTCATACTGGAGAAAGAACCTATTTTGCAGGAGATTATAATCTTTCAAGAGTAAAAGCTAACCCAGTAAATGAAGAACCTTTTAATCTTAGTCAAAGAGGTAGAGAAGTAGACTATCTTATCCATGGTTTAAGAAATGGCACTTTTTAATTCTCTTTCTTTTCCCAACGATCTTTATCTCGACCATAACACTTATCCATTTTCTTTTTCCAAGCTTCATCTAAATCAAGATTATGGGAATTTGCTAAACAAATTAAAGCAAACATTAAATCAGCAATTTCTTCTCCAATTTCTGCCCCATCTTTGTCATTCTTCTTAACTCTTGGGCCATGAATATTGTTCACTTCTCTAGCCAGTTCTCCTAATTCTTCTGCAGCTTGGGTTATGATTGCTAATGGAGGATAATATCCAATCTTATATTGTTGGATCCACTCATCAACTTGTTTTTGTAGCTCTTTTATTGTCATTTTTTTATTAGAGAAGTCTGCTTTAAATTTTTATCCCTTGAAATGTAAATTCACTTTTTGCAAAAATTTTCTTAGTGTTAATAACCTTGAATACCCCAATAAATTGCATGGCCGAAAAAACACTAATTTTTTCCCCCTCCCCCATTCTCACAACTTTAACCAAATCTTTATCATATATTGGTTGCCCATGAAGGATTCTTCCAACACTTTCTCTTTTTATTTCTACAACAGGATAGATTTCAGTAATTATCTCCCCAGGGATAATCATTTCTCTTAATAATTTTTCATCCCCTTTTTTATAGGTGTCAACAGCTTTTTCCAAATCATATAAATTAACAACAGGATATTTTTCGTCATCTTCCTTAAAAATTCCTGCCCTCACCCTTCTCAATTCCAGCATGTGAGCTCCAATCCCTAATTCTTTTCCTAGATCATCTAAAAGCTTTCTAATATAAGTCCCGCCCTGCACTTCTGCTTGAAATAAAATATCTTGCTTATTTTTTTCTAATAGTTTAAATTTCTTAATTTCTCTTGGCCTTTCTTGTCTTTTAACCCTCGATTTAACTGGAGGTTTTTGAATGATAACTCCGGTAAATTTATTTTTTATTGTTTTTTCTATCTCTTTTACATCGATATCTTCGTGAATTCTCATTATCCCAACATACTCTTTATCTTCTCCAAGAAAATGTCCTGTAAGCTTACACGCCCTATTTAAAGCAACAGGTAAAACCCCTGTGACTTTTGGGTCTAAGGTTCCAAAATGAGAGGTCTTCCTTAAACCCAACATTAATTTAACTTTTTCTGAAACCTTAAAGCTAGTTGGTCCTGAAGGTTTATCAATATTTATTATTCCGAATTCAAGCAGTTCTTTAATTGATTTTTGTTTTTTGAGATTGTTTAGGTTCATATAATTAATTATCTAAAGGACTTTTTATGTTTATCATTTTTGGTGAAGATATATGTGTGTAAATCATTGTTGTTTCAGGAGATTTGTGTCCAAGAAGCGCCTGAACCTGCGAAACATCATAGCCATTTTCAATTAAATGAGTTGCAAAACTATGTCTTAATGTATGTGGATGAACCTCTTTCCAATTATCTAACCTTGCTTTTTTGCTGGAATTTCTAATAATTTTTTGAATACTCCTAACAGAATATTTTTTATTTCTGTTTGATTGGAATAAAAAATTCTCTTTATTCAATTTTTCTATTTCGATTAAATTTTTAATTTTTTCTTTAACAACCTTAGACAAAATAATTAATCTGTCTTTACCCCCTTTGCCATTTCTCACATAGCCAAAATTTTTATCCAACTTCAAATCTTTAATTTTAATATTAAGCAATTCAGAAACCCTTAAACCAGAACTATAAAGAAATTCAACCATTAATCTATGCTTCCAATTAGAAATTGAATTAAGCAATTTCCTAACATCATCTTTTGACAAAACAGAAGGCAATTTCTTTGGAACTTTGGAATATTTAATATTAATCCACATTTTTTTGTCTAAAACATCAACAAATAAGAATCTAATAGCCATGTGGTAAGTATTTAAACTATTACCAGACAATTTTTTATCAGATAAATATTCTAAAAACAATCTAACATCTTTTTTACTAATTTTTCCCAACTCCTTATCAGACCATTTCAAAAACCTATTAACACAATAAACATAAGTTTTAGCAGTTCTTGGACTTAATCTTCTCCTCCTACACTCTTTAGCCACAGCTTTTTCTATATCTACTGGATAATAGGACATAAATTATTTATAATAAAGAGCCTTATATAAATTATTAACAACTTTACAATGAAAAAACATGAAGAAAAATTAGCGCAATCATTATCTAAAAACAAGCCCTTTGGGATTTAAAACGAACATATTTACAATAGTTCGTTAAAAGCTTGTTATACAAAATTCTTCCAATGCTTTGCTGTGTCAGAACTCAAACCTATCTGAAGTTGTTTGCCTCTAACGAGGCCGTATAACTCGATTAAACTCAATAAAAAAATCGGCTAAATATAGAAAGGGTTTTGGGCTTATAGTTTTTGTTCCAAATTAGCTTTTTCGCTATTATATGTAATTCTATCAATTCCATAAGCAAGTCCTGCACCGATGAAATACATAGGAATATCTTTTATGTCAAATGTTCCAGGATAGAGTCCAAAATGCTGACCCACTTCAGCAATTGTTCCAAGTCCAGCCATTCCTAAAGCAAGAGGTAGACTTGGTTTTTCAGAAAAAAGCGCTCTATATCCAGTATAATTTGTAATAGGATAGATAATATCTGGAACATTTCCTGATAAGAATTGATTACTAATTTCACCAGATTTTAGATACAATATTATTCCAGGACCTAATGCAAATTCAATTCCATTTTTTATTCTATCTAAAGTTCTGTATTTCATGTAACTTAATAATTTTGGCAAGTATTTAAATGTTTCTATTTGTAACTACTATAGAGTGTCTAATATCATCTGTTAGACGCCCAAAACCCTTTATTCTTTTAATTAATGGTGCTTCGCACTCGATACGCCGATTTTTTTACTTTGAATTTTTCCTTCGCTTCGCTACGGAACGTTGCACTAAAATTCAATCCCTAACGGGCGAATTTAACAGCGATTAGTTTCAATTTTGGAACCCGAGCTATTTAGAAAAAAGGAAGTGCCTGCGTCCTTCGGACAGATAGCCTCACAACTTTGTTGCTCGAAGAATTATTAACTGAATAAATTTGCCAAAAAACCCTTGCCCTTGGGTATTGGTGATTTATCCTCAAATCTTTTAACTTGTGGAGGAAAGTCATCAACTCTGAAAGAAACTCTTTCTTTTCCTTCACCAAATTCTCTCAATGCTCTTAATGAATCAACATATTTTACTACTTCTTTTGCAAAATCATCAGTTTTTGGATAACTATAATGTATTGGGAACATCATTTCTCTTACATGTTTTAATCCACCCAATAGATTTTGAGAAGCAAATTTTAATCTTGTTACATTTTCTTCTTGATAGCAATCACTCATTGCATTATTCATTCTATCAATTTCTACTTTTAATCGAGCATCTGGTTCCCCATCTTCAACAGATTCCAAAGCTCTGTTGATTTCTGCAACATATTGAGTTAGAAAATCTTTTAACCATTGATGATTAGATGAGCCCGCGTTTGTTAATTTTTCAAAATCATAAACTCCTAAGTTTACATCTCCACTTACTTTACCTTGACTTTGTCCTGAACTTCCATAAGGAATTAATCCAAGAATTGCTCCAACAGATTGTATCTCGGCTTTACTCCTTCCATTAAATTGTCCTCTAATATATTTAATCGCATATTCAAGATTTTCTTCCATGCTTCCCTGAAAATCTCTTAAATTATGCCTCATCCTGCTTAAACTATTCGCAAGAGTAAGATAAGTATCGGCATTAGTTAGAAGTCCATCCAATCCAGAAAGCTCTGACACTGGAAGAATTCGAGAATCATCATATGGTTTTGATCCAATAACTCTGTTTACATCTTGATAACCTCTATAAAGTGTAGATGCTTTTTCTATTGGTTGAATTCGAGGAATTTCTGTTGTCATACAAATAGAAATAAGTAGCACATTTATAAACTTTTCGGTAATTAACTACTTTAAAGTTACTAAAGAGCACTCTTTCCCGCCCCCAAATTAAAAAACAAACGGCATTCTCAAAAAATTACTTCTTCGAAATTTTTTCAAAATTCCTCGACCACGCTGCGCTCTCGCCTATCGGCTCGGGGCAATTAACAGGAATTATGTCTAATTCAGAATTCGGGCTAAAAGTATAATTATAGAAACCGAAAGATTTATTGCGAGAAGTTGCCTTCACCATCATTATTGAATCTGTATGCTCTTGCTTCGCCAGTTCTATTAGCATATGCTCCAATAACTAAATCTAAATCACCATCACCATCAAAATCTCCACTTGTCATTGACAAGCCAGTTTCATATCTCATTGGAACTGATGCAAAATGTGATGGTTCAGAAAATTGGCCATTTTGGTTTCTTAATAAATATGCTCTTGCTTCGCCAGTTCTATTAGCATATGCTCCAATAACTAAATCTAAATCACCATCACCATCAAAATCTCCACTTGTCATTGACAAGCCAGTTTCATATCTCATTGGAACTGATGCAAAATGTGATGGGATTGGTTCTCTTGTTTTAGATTCTTGATTAGAATTGTCTTTACAACCTGCAACTCCTAAAGCTAATGCTACTGCCAATACAATACTTGTTAAAGTTTTTCTAATAGTCATACAATTAGTTATTAGGAGCATATTTATAAATCTTTCGTTCTTTTACTACTTTGAAGTTAATAATAAATACGCCCGAATTCTGAACTCAAAATCCGAAGGATTTTGCCCCGCTGCGCTTTCCTCCCTTCGGTCGTCGGAGAAATTAACAGGGCTTATATTCAATATTACTTGAGCCCACCCCCAAAACTTTTATATTCTAGTTCAATTATTCTTCTATTATGAAATGTTTATTTTTAGATACAATCGAATATAAAGCAGAAAAACCTAAAAAGAACGAGACTGAATATCTTCAAGATTGTTTAGTTGTTCTTGTTACATTTGAAAATTCTTCATATATATCTTAACTACTAAATCTTTATAAGTTTTTAATTGGTTCCTGGAAGATGTGCGGGATTATAGGTTATTGGAATTTTAAAAAAGAGGCATTTTCAGTTTTATCTGATTCATTAAAGAAATTAGAATATAGGGGATATGATAGTTTTGGATTTGCAACAACTTTGAATAATGAATTATTCGTAGAGAGAAGAATTGGAAAAGTAAGTTCTGCTTCTTGCCATACCTTGAAAGGAATAATGGGTATTGGGCATACTAGGTGGGCAACTCATGGCAAAGTTACTGAAAAAAATACTCACCCCCATGTTGGAAAATCTGGAAAAATAGCAGTAGTGCATAATGGAATTATTGAAAATTTTCAAGAATTAAGAACAGGCCTTATTGCAAAAGGATATGAATTTTTAAGTGAAACTGATACAGAAATAATCCCCTATTTAATTGAAGAAAATTTTAAAACTACTAATCTTAAACAAGCAGTAATTAATACCGGGTCTCTTTTAAAGGGAAGAAATTCTTTTGTTGTTTTAAGTTCTGAAACAAATGAAATATTTGCATTTAGAAATGGATCTCCTTTAATTATTGGAATAAAAAAAGAAAATGGTTTTTCAGAGATTTTTATTGCTTCAGATATACAAGCTTTTTTAGATCAAACAAAAGATGTTATTTATCTAGATGATAATCAAATAGCTGTGATAAAAGAAAATCCCGAGTTTTATAATGCAAAAACAGGAGAAAAAATTGAAAAAAGAATTGTTAAAATAAATTTAGATCTAAAAGAGGCAAAAAAAGGAGATTACACTCATTATATGCTAAAAGAAATAATGGAACAAAAAGACACTTTAATAAAAGCAATAAATCAAGATGATCGTTCACTAATGCGTGTTGCACAAGAAATTAATAATTCAAGAGGGATATTTTTTATTGGATGTGGAACAGCAGCAAGAGTTTGCCATACTGCAGAATATGTTTTTTCTAAAGTAGCAGATAAACATGTGAATTTTATTCCAGCATCAGAATTTGAAAATTATAAACATTTTTTACATCAAGATAGTTTAGTTATTGCAATTTCTCAAAGCGGAGAAACAGCAGATGTTTTGGATGCTCTAAAGGTTGCAAGACAAAAAGGAGTAAAAATACTTTCAATTGTAAATGCTCCAGGATCTTCTGTCACAGACATTTCTGATTATTCTTTTTTAATTAATGCAGGTCCAGAAAGAGCTGTGGCGTCTACAAAAGCTACAACTGCACAATTGATTGTAATCTTACTTTTGGCATATGCTTGTGCAGGAAAATTAAGAGAAGGGGACCGGGTTTTAGTAGATGTGGCAGGAAAAGTAAATGATATGTTAAATCCCCGTTATAATGAACATATAAAAGAATTAGCAAGCAAAATTTATAATAATAAACACGCATTCATTATTGGTAGAGGAATAAATTACCCTATGGCTTTAGAATCTGCAATTAAAATAATGGAAGTTAGTTATATTAATGCTCAAGGATTTGCTGGGGGGGAATTAAAACATGGGCCAATTGCTTTAATTGAACAAAACACTCCTGTTATTGCTTTAGTTGCAAATGATGAATTAAAGCAAGATATAATCAGTAATGCTATAGAGGTTAAATCTCGTGGAGCTTATGTTATTGGAATTGCTCCAGAAAATAATGATGTTTTTGATTATTGGATCAAAACACCAAATGTAGTAGATATAGCTTCTTCAATTGTAAACCTTATTCCGATTCAACTTTTAGCATATTATTTAGGAACTTTAAGAGGTCATGATGTCGATTACCCAAGATCTTTAGCAAAATCTGTGACTGTCAAATAATTAAATTCTTCCTTTAAGATAATCTTGTCTTTTGTTTTCTCCAAATCTTTCAATTGAATATCTTAACATTGTTCTTGGCATGTTTTTGTAATGTTTTTTTAGGAAAATTTCTAAAACTTCTTGATTTTTCTTTCCAATTTCTCTCAACACCCAACCAACAGCCTTGTGAATTAAATCATGCTTATCATTTAGTAAAATTTCAGCAATTCTTAATGCATCCTTAAAATCTTCATCTTTAAGATAAGCAAAACAAGCAATTATTGAAATTCTTTTTTCCCAAAGATCTTTTGATTCTGCCAATTCATAAAGTTTGTTTCTTTTTTTATCTATTAAAAAATCTCCAACAATTTTATGAGCAGTTAAGTCAACTAAATCCCAATTATTAACATTTTTAGTATTTTTTAAATAAAAATTAAAAATATCCCCCTTGGTTCGTTCTCCAGACGAGCCAGACCGGGCTTGCCCGAGTCTTTCTTTTTCATCAGATTTTTTATACTTGTCCATTAAAATCAACAAGCCAACTAATCTATGTTCATGGATTTTGGAATTTAATAATGTTTGAATCTTAGGCAAACTTAAACCAGTATATTTTTTTGCAATCTGTCTTTGAACTGGAAGTTTAATTCCCAAAAAAACATCTCCTTCGCCATATTCTCCTTTTCCAGTTTTAAAAAATCTTTGCAAATTTACAGCTTGCTTTTTATCTTCTGCAGATTTTAATTCATTTATTAAATTAGCAATCATATCTAAAAATATCTTAAGAACTATATAAATTCTTTTAAAGAAAAGAGATGTTCAATCAATACTATGGCTAATCTTACTCCTGCAGACATACTTAAGCTTACTGATCCTAATCTTGCACGTTGGTTTGAGAATGATGTAGATCTTGAGAGGGGGTTATTATACTTGGGGACCGGTTTAGATGATGAATCTCCCACTACTGAAAATATGGTCAAGGGATTAATTGCTCTTAATGCAAGGGGACAGGTCCCAAGAATTAAATTTTTAATCAATTCTCCTGGGGGAGATGTGGGTGATGGATATGCAATATACGATTTAATTAAATCTTCTAAAATTCCTGTAGACACCTATGTTGTTGGACAGGCAATGAGTATGGCAGCAGTTGTTTTGCAAGCAGGAGAAACAAGATTGGCTTTGCCCAGTGCGACAATAATGGTTCATAATGGTTCAACAAACTATGGGGGAGAATCAGTTGAGCAAACAAATTTAGAAGCCATGGGAAAATGGAGTGAAAAAGATAGAAAAAGGATGTACAGAATTTTTCAGGAAAGGACTGGGAAACCAATGAATTATTGGGATAAAATGTGTAATCCAGATTATTATATGAGTGCGAGAGAAGCAAAAAAAGAAGGTTTAATTGATAAAGTTACTAGAAAATTTGTAATGTAAAATTTCTTAAAGAATTATTTATTAAAAAGGATTGGTTTTGTCTAATTTTTTTTAAAAAGATTATTTAGCTAAAGCTTTACGTTGTGGCCTTTTTGGTTGTTTAACTTTTGGAGCTTTTTGTTTTTTAGTGGCTTTTGCAGCAGCTTCAGCAGCTTTTTGAGCAGTTTCTGCACCAGCAGCAACTTTTTTCTTTTCAGTTGTTTTCTTTTCAGCCTCGTCTTTTTTCTCTTCGTCTGTTTTTGCTTTACTTTGGCTACTTGTAGACGAAGTAGCTAGAGGCTCTGCCTCTTGTCCAGCAGCCTTTTGTTCTGCTTTCTTTTTCTTTCCAGCTTCTGATGCTCGCGCAATTATTTTTGCTTCTCTGGTTTTTTTAACTTCAATTCTCTTTGGAAGATCCATAGCTTCTACTCTCACAATCCCCCCCTCCTTGATAGCTTTAACTTTAATTTTGTGTGGAGGTTTTTTTATTCCTCTCAACCAAATTACTTCATTTAAATTTTTTTCAATTTTGATTTTATTAAGATCACGATCTCTTATTTTCATATGCCTTACTAAGAATTCTCTAATAGTTTTAATTGCTTTTTCAGTTTTTCTATATCTTGGAACAGGCCTGCATTTTTCTCTAAGAGGAATTGTATATTCTCTTTCTAATTTTTCTGTTTTTGTTTCAGTTTTTTTAGCCATTTTTTATTGGTTTAGTTTGATCTAAAAATTTTTAAAAGTTTTATCCGAAATGAGATTTTTTTTGTTTTCTTGGTTTTACATGAAGTTTAGTTCTTCTCCAAGATCTTCTATATTTAGTCATATTAGAAGGATGCACCCTTTTACCCATTCCATATTTTTTTAAAACAGCCCAAATTGGAGCCCATTTTGTTTGCCTTGCTTTTTTTGCAAGAATTGCTTTTTTCTTTTGATTTTTGATTCCCATGGTTTTTTAGCTCCTAAAAAAAAACACTCACAAAATTTTTAATTTTAGTGTTTTTTATTTAATTCCCTCCATAAATTCTTTTCCCTTAGTAGTCAATTGTCTTCCAGGCTTTCTTTCTCTTACTCCTTTTACTGCCTTTGCAATTTCAGTAAATCCCGCTTCATCAGCTTGTTGTAGAATCGTTCTAATTATTTTTCCACTGGCCTTTCTAAATTCTTCAGGCGCATAACCTCTATTTTTTTTACTTCCATATTTTGTTCTAAGTCTTTGAACCCCCAAAATTTTTTTCTTATAAATTTGTCTAAGAATACTTGCAGCTCGCATATACCAAAAATTAGTGTTTTCAATAGGTCTTTTTTTAGCAGGACCAGATTTTACAAATTCTGTCCATTCAGGAACTTTAAATGCTTCAACTTTTTTCAAAGCTTCAGCTAATTTTTCATTATATTCTTGGGCATTTAATTCATATACGCTTGTCATATTAAGTCTCGCTTTACAGCGATAGATAGGCCCTAAGCCTTTTAACTAAAATTATAGAATAAGGTTAGTTTATAAAGTTATTCCTTTGCTCTACGCCACTTCTTTATTGTAATTGTATATCCGATTGTTCTCAATGTAAACGTATTGCCTAAAAAATTTAAAATATTTTTTTCTATTTCTTTTAAGTATTCTCTATTTCTGCAACAGGATTTTAATACAGAAACCTTGATAATTTTAGTTTTTTTAAAACGACTCTTTAGATTCTTAAGAAAATTATCAGTTAATCCTTGTTTCCCTAGTTGTGCTTGGCCTATTGTTGCCAATTTTCAATCCACTCTTTTTTTACTTTAATTATTTTGTATTTTTTAACTCCAAAAGTTCCCAATTTCATATCTTTTTTCTTAAAAATATCTTTTCCTTTAAACCTATGAACTTTAACATCATCTTTATTTTTTTTCCAATCTCTACTAAATCTTGCACAGAAAATAACTGCTTCTTTAATGTCTCCTTTTTTTGATTTCCCTTTAATATTCACAAATGGACTTCCTGCAGCAACTGTATGAAAAACTTCTTCATTTTTACCAACTTGTTTAATCAGTTCTTCATTATTTTTTGCATCTCTTCCAGCTAGAACTGTTGTTCCATTCAGGGTGATATACTCTCTAAAGCTTCCCATATGCTTTTAAAGTAAAGAAATAGTTTTAAATGTTTTTAATATACAAATTTTTTTAAATCCTTTCTTATTGCAAATTTCATGGAGTTATTAATTAAAGGCAATGTAAAGATGGGCCCGAGGGTCTTTCTGTATAATCTTCCTCCAAAAAAAACTTGTACTCCAACACATTGGTGTTTAAAAGGAAGAAACGGAAAACCTGCATGTTATGCTCTTAGAAATAATTTTAATCTTCAAAGCGTTATTAAAGCTGCACAAGCAAGACTAGAATTTTCTAAAGGCCCGGAATTTGTAGGAAGCATGGTTCAAGCAATACAAAGAAAAAAACCAGAATTTTTTAGATTTCATTCTAGTGGAGATTTTTATTCTGAAGAATATGCAAGAAAAGTAATACAAATAGCACAACAATGCCCAGAAACTTTATTCAGGACAACCACTAGAAGAAGAGATTTAACAAATGTTTTACAAGAGTTAAATTCCTTACCAAATTTTATTGTAAGAGAAAGTTTGGATTCTGAAAGATCAGAACCAGAAATGGGATTGCCTTTTGCAGCCCTAGCCTCTTTAAAGATTGTAAATCCAGATACAGATTATCATTGTCTAGATGATTGTGTTAAGTGTAATTATTCTTGTTGGAAAGAAGATTTTAACATGTATTTTAATGAATTTTAAAAATTATTTTTGTTTAGGCATTCCCCATTGGTCTAAAGCTTGTTTTAATTCCTTGTGACTTTTAGAATATTTTCTCAAAGTTTGTTTTTTCATAACAGCTTCTACAGCTTGTCTCATGGCAGTAGCTCCTGCCTTTGTTCCTAATTTGTTTCCATGTACCCCTCCTCCGGCCTGAATTATTATATCTTTTCCTAAATGATGAACTAAAAAAGGAATATGCCCCGGATGTAATCCTCCAGAAGAAACAGGAAAAACAGATTTTATTCTCCCCCATTTTTGAGAAAGTCTTTTATGTGTAGCCTTGACATCTTTCATTGAAATTTCTTCAGCCAAATCTTCAATATCCTCGATATCTCCTTCAAGTTTTCCAATCCCAGTTCCAATATGTAACTGGTCAACACCCGCCAATCTAGCAAAATCAGCTAAAACCATCATACTTATTCCGTGCTCAGGATTTCTATCAAAGGCTGCATGCATTGCTCTATGCGCATGAATAGCCATTTTAAACCCAGCTTCTCTTAAAGTCTGAACTGCAGCCCACCCAGCAGTAATTACATCGACCATAACATAATTCCCTCCAAGATCTTCTACAAGTTGAGCTCTTTTTATCATTTCTTTTGTTTCAGCAGTAACATTCACTAAATATCCTTTTTTTTCTTTTGTTTCTTCTTGAGCCTTGTGCATTTTTTCCAAACTTCTAGCAATCCTTTCTTCAAATACATTAAACTTTTGGTTTGAAAGATTTTCATCGTCTTTAACTATATCACATCCTCCAACCCACGATTCATAAGCACTTTGAGCATGATGTTTTGTATTAAGTCCTAATTTAGGTTTTATAATTGTACCAACCAAAGGTCTTTTTTTAATTTTTAAAATTTTTCTTACTCCTGCAATTCCATATTTAGGTCCAACAAAACTTTTTAATATTTTTTTAGGAAAACTTATGTCCTCCAACCTTATCGATTTTACAGCTTTCATTCCCATAATATTTCCAGCAATAGAAGATAAAATATTTGGAATATTATCATATTCAAATAATTCTTGAGGATAAGCAATTTTTATTTGGTTTCCTTTTATTGAAAAAACCTGAGCTCTAAGCTTTTTCACATAATCCATTTGTTTAACCGAAGTCCATGTTCCTACAGAACTTTCAAGAGCAACAGTATTTGCAGCCTTTTTCATATCAAGCCCCCGTGCAGGTTTAATCTTGAATAAACAAATTAAATCATTATGTGGTTTATATTTAAGATTTACAAAGTCTAATTTTTTCATTTTTTCTTAACAATAACCCCTTTTTTACCATCTTCAATAATATATCCTTCTTTATTAATCTTCTCCCTTAAATCATCAGCTTTTTTCCAATTTTTGTTTTTTCTTGCAGTTTCTCTTTGCTTTACTAATTTTTTAATTTGTTCCGGGATTTTTACTTTTTTGGTTTTCAATAAATTCAATCCAAAAACTTTATCCATCTCTTTGATTGTATTGATTTTTCCAATAGCTTTTTCATCTCTAACTAATTTCCATAAAACTTGCAATGCTTCAGGAATATTCATATTATCATTAATTGCTTTTTGAAATTCTTTAATGTATTTTGAGTTTTGCCTTTTATCATCTTTGATTTCAGAAATTAGATTCTTCAATCTCGAATAAGAATTTTGTGCTGCTTTTAATTTATCTAAATCAAAACTTAAAGGTTTTCTATAATGGGTAGTTAAACACAAATATCTAAAAGAAAGTGCATCAAAACCTTTTTTTTCAAGTTCAGTTATCCTATAAATCCCTCCCTTAGACTTTGACATTTTCTCTCCTTTAAACAACAACCAAGCTCCATGTAGCCAATATTTTACCCAAGGTTTTTTTCCATAAGCAGCTTCACTTTGAGCAATTTCATTTGTGTGATGCACAGGAATATGTTCTTGTCCTCCAGTATGAATATCAAATTGTTTTCCTAAATATTTAACCGACATAGTTGAACATTCTAGATGCCATCCAGGATAACCAATCCCCCAAGGAGAATTCCATTCTTGTTGTCTTTTCCCTTTTTCTTCAGAAAATTTCCATAATGCAAAATCAGTTTTATTCTTCTTTTCTTTTAATGCAATTCTTTTGCCTGCTTTTAATTCTTTAAGATTTAATCTAGCCAACTTTCCATAGTCTTTTAATTTTGAAGTATCAAAATAAATTCCATCCGAAGTTTGATATGTAAAACCTTTTTTCTCTAAAATTTTGATCAAATCTATTTGTTCCTTGATATGTTCTGAAGCTTTTGGCCATACATCGGGCATTAAAACATTAATCTTTTGCAAGTCATCTTTAAATGCTTTAAAATAAAATTCAGCAATATCTTTTGCTTTTTTACCTTGCTTTTTTGCAGCTCTTTCTATTTTATCTTCTCCAGTATCTGCATCAGAAGTTAAATGTCCAACATCTGTAACATTAATTACATGTTTAACTTTAATGTTATTGAATTCTAACACTCTTTTTAACAAATCCCAAGAAATATAACTTCTCAGATTTCCAATATGCTGAAACCAATAAACTGTTGGGCCACAAGAATAAATTCCTACATATCCTTTTTTCAAGGGTTTAAAACTTTCTTTTTTTCTGCTAAGTGTATTGTATAATTTCAAATCCATTATCTTTCAAAGAAAAAAGAATTTAAATAAGTAACTAAGAAGGAAGAATTTCTAAATCAAAAGAAGTTGTTGATTTGTATTGTTGACCATTCTTCTTCACATTAACATCATACCTCAATTTACAAAGTGGATCAGACTCAGTTATATCAAACTTAATTAATACAGGATTTTCCATTTGATTTCCAGAAGGAATTGTAATCGGATTTCTACTTTCTTTCCCAAGAATAATAAGGCTCATTGGATCAGTAATCTGACATCCTTGATTTTTCTCGCCAAAAGTAACTTCATAAGTAAAATCTCCTTCAGCGTTATCAGTATTTCTAATAGATAAACCTATCCCTCCAGATTCTCCTTGAGGAATTCTAATTGATCTTGAAGATGGAACCATAACTATTCCTTTACTACCGTCTGCAAATAGTTTATCAATTTCATTTTGAACTTCTGAATCTATTTCAGTAATATAATCTCCACTACTTGTAAAAATACTTCTAATAAGAATAACTCCAAGAATCATAACAGCCATCAATAAAACAATTGTTACAAGGGTTCCAATACTCATCTCCATTGCTGCTTTACGGCTTTTCGGAGAAAAGTTGTAGTTTGAAAATTTTTGAATTTTCATTCTTTTGTTTTTTCTTATCATTTTTTGTTTAGTTCTAGTTTTTCTTATCCCTGGTTTGATCTAAAACTTTTTGAAAGTTTTATTTGTCTAATCTTTTTTAAACAGATTATTCAATTGGAAAGTTTTGTAAGGTTCCAGCTCCCCACAATCCTAATGCTAAAATTAATATCAAGAGAATAATAATTCCAATGATTAATCCGATTATTCCCAGTTTCTTCCCCCTTTCACCCATTTTAGATTTGTTTTTATTCCCCAAAACAATTGCGATTATTCCGAATATAATTCCTGCTACAGGTTCAAAAAAAGCTAAAACTATAGAAGCAATACCTAAGACATAACTAGGAGTTCCATTATCCCCCTTTTTCTCTTTCATATTTATTTGAAATCTTTATGTTTTATAAATGTTTTGAAAAATATACAAAATATAATGAAAAAAGAGCCATTAGCTATATTCAATAGGTTTAAAAAATAAATAATTCTTATTTCCTCAGAGGCACTTGGTCTTATCCCGCAAGTTCAAGGGGCCCTAGCTCAGCGGGAGAGCACATGATTATTCATGCCTATTGGTTTGAATAATGTGAAACTGAAGATCATGGTGTCCCGGGTTCGACTCCCGGGGGCCCCATTTATATTCTTTCAAATCTTTAGAAATGAAAAAGTTCAATTGAGAGAGGAAATAATCCTCTAGTTGTTTATAGCACAATAATATTTAAAAATAGTTTTTATTTTGGGTTTTAATGGGACATGGAAGGATAGAGGTATATGATAATGCTTGCATTATTGCCGGTATAAAGTTATCTTTTGAGAGAGAGGATCATAATTGTTTTAGTCGTTCTCATGATTATAGGGATATTATAAAAGCTTTAGAAAAAAGGGGTTTTCCCGAGAATAAATATTTTGGTTTTAATTATGAAACCTTTTGTAATGATGACCATGTAAATGATATTTATTTTGGAAGAATTATACACTGCATTGCTCCCAATGAGGGTGTTGACATTACTGATTCTAAATTTGAAAAAGAGTTAAAAAAAGTAAGTGAAGATCTTCCAGATTCTAAAATATTTTTAGTTCATAGTCATGTTACTTGGGTTGAGCCCCCCTAGAAAAATTAACAAAACAAACAATCAGGGATTAGTTTACTTATCAAATCCTCTTTATAATTTTTAGAATATCTATGGGCTCATTTATTTTACCACTATAAAAAATTTTGTAAGTCGGGAATAGGCCACTACATTGGCTTTTAGACGATGTAGCTAAAATTTTAATTTTTGCCTTTGGTGGCGTAAGTCGGGAATAGGCCACTACATTGGCTTTTAGACGATGTAGCTAAAATTTTAATTTTTGCCTTTGGTGGCGTAAGTCGGGAATAGGCCACCTTCTGTCTTTCCTCGCAAGCGAACGGAAAGTGTTAACATTTAACTAAGCAGCTTAAAGCCTTGCACCGATTGAGATAGCCGTTTCATCAAATCCAATACATCAAAACTCCCCGCAAGGTTCCTAGTTCAGTATTGGCTGTGTCGTTTCTGTTCTAGAGCTTTACTTCACAGCAATCCTTTTTTCAAAGGACAATCTTAATATGGTGGGCGGACCTTCCACAGAACTAAATTTCGATATATTACGAAATTTACTCATTTAAGAGTCTAGTTCCGAAGTTAACTACCCGACTTACAGAATTATACTCAAAATAGACTTTAAAAGCCTTTTTATTTGAGAAATAGGTTAGGGCGGATCTTGTTCCATTTTATTTATAATAGTCTGAGTTGGGGGTTTATTAGTGTGGGAAAAAAGGGGTGGCAAGATTTTTGAATCCAAGGATTCAGCCATCATACTGCCTTAGGTGTTTTTGAGGTTGTCATAACAACTGTTATAGATGGTGTAGGAAGAAAATCCCCACACTAATAACCCTTTAAGAGACTATTATTATACCTCCTTTGTTTTTCATACTTATTCGAAATAAAACTTATTTATAAAGCGTCAGAAGTCAAAATATATAAGAATCCTCTATATTGGCCAATATAAATCTTTAAATAAATACAAAAATTCCAAAAAATATGGACTTATATTCCTTTATAATTCAAAACAAGGAAGTGTTTAAATTAGTATACGCTTTAATTGTAATTCTCGCTTGTTTTTTAATAGTTCTTAAAACTCATAAACTTTTCAAAATTAGTCTTCATAGGGGAATAAGATATTTTAGAAATGCTTTCTTTTTTTATGGAATAGCATTTGCAATCAGATATTCTTTTAGTTTCTTTCTTTCTTTTGATCAATCTTTTTCAGAATATAGTTTTTTCTTGAATATTCTGTTTGGATATTTCTTAATAATGGCTGGATTTGTTCTTCTCTATAGTCTTTTATGGAGAAAAATTGATTCGGGCAAAAAAGAATTTAGTTCTCTTATGAACTCTAAAATGTTGATTTTTTATTTATTAGCTTTGATAATTGTCGTTTTAGATTATCTTTGGGGAGGATATTATTTTATGTTTTTTTCACAAATTTTGGTTTTTATATTTGCAACAATAATTAGTTATTCAAATTATAGAAAAAATAAAGGCAAAGTATATTTCCCACAATTTTATTTTATAGCTATGGTGTTAAGCCTTTTTGCATGGGCATTAAACGCTTTAGCAGGCCTTTATTTTCATTGGAATCAAATAGTGATGATAAATATTTATCTTTTTAACATGGTATTTTTCTTACTTTTTTTATACGGTGTTGTGAGGGCAACAAGGATTTAATTTACAAAATGGCAAAGAAGAGAGAAAAATTAAAAATTTTTCCAGTTCTTCGCTTAAGGACACAAAACTAACATGGCAAAGAAAAGGGAAAGACTTGAAGTAATAAGAGATATTCTTAAATCGATTAGAGAGAACAGGAAGATTAAGCCAACAAGATTATTATATGCGTCTAATTTATCCCCCCAGATGTTTAAAGATTATGTAGACGAATTACTCAATAAAAAATTTGTTAAGTTAGAAAGCGATAGTAAAGGAAAAAAAACTTTTTCGATATTAGAAAAAGGAAATGAATTTCTAGAAGAATATAAGACTATTGAAAATTTTGTTGAAAATTTTGGGCTGTAATCCAACAATTTTTGAGTAAATAATCTGTCCCTTAATAGCTCTATATGGTTATGTAAAGGGAAATGAAGAAATTAATAATTACCTGGTTTTTTGTATGACGTTAAGATTAAGAGATCTTGCCAGTTAATGCCACATGCCCAAGATAGAGAATTCCTTTACCAAATTGTTCATCCAAATCAGATTTCTCATAAGATCCTGTGCTTAACAATCTTTCTTGCTGTTGCCCCACATACTTACGAATATCCCTAATCTCATCAAGATCGTTAGATTTTCTTGCTTTTAGAATTCTTGTCTCTGCTTCTTTGAAAATATCCAAAACTTCGGCTACTAGGCCCATTTCAGATAATTTGCCTGGATCATAAGTAAAAGCTTCCACGTCATCCATAAAATTCCTTTAATTTCACTCTTTAAAAATTTATCTAATCCAAAAACAAAAAATCACATGATTTTGGCCCAAAATGAACTAATGCCTGATTTTTTAGTCAGATTTATAAATTGAATAAGCCTTAACTTCATATGGCCGAATACCTATTAATTAATCCTCTAATGGCTGGAATCTCTGGGGGAATAATTGGAGCAATCTTGATTTTTCTCACAACCATGAACGGTATCGCAGGTGTTTCTAAAGCTGCTAAATTCCTAGAATCAAGTGTTTGGAAGAAATATGGATACAAAGTAAGTGTTGGTGGTGCTTTCTGGGGAGCAGTTCTTGGGTTTATTTACGGATTTCTTATATGGCTAATATTTGCATTTGTATATAATCTTCTAGTATAAATAACCAGATGATTATTTAGTCCTTTAGGTTGCAATAAAAACTTAAAAAATAAAAAAATAAATTAATTTAAACAGAATTATTCTGCTTTTGTTTCTTCAGATTTGGTTTCTTCTGCATTTGCTGAAGAAGATCTTTCTTCTCTAGGTCGAGCAATATTCACAGTTAATTTTCGACCCTCAACTTCTTTCTCATTCATTTCTGCAATAGCTTTCTCAGCACTTGCTTTATCAGCAAAAGTAACAAATCCAAATCCCTTAGATCTGCCAGAATATTTGTCTGCAATTACTGTAGCTTCAACAATTTCTCCAAAACTAGAAAAAAGTTCTTTCAATTTTTCGAAACCCACACTAAAAGGTAAATTCCCGACATAAACCTTTGATTCATTTGCTTCTGTCATTCTTTTCTATCCTCCTTACATAGTTCGCAAATGGATATCTATCCATCTATAATATACAGCATAAACAGGGGTTTAAAAGGTTTTTCATAATAAATTCTGGATATTTTTAAAAAAGAAGAATTATGGATAAGGGGATTAATAAAAATCCGGCTAAAAGATAAAGTGCCTTTTTTCTTGAAATATGCATTAATTTTTTAGAAACATATTTTGTGGTTTTAAACAATAGTTCAGTATTTGGAAGAAAAATTATCCCCCCAATCAACCCTATTAAAAAATAAGAAATAGAAACTGCTAGAGCAGGAGTTTCACTAATGATAACTGAAGCTAAAAATAAATCTGTAAACGTACCAACATCTGCTCCAAGAATAAAGGGAATTGCTCTTTTTAATCCAATTAATCTGGAGGCAGCTAAAGGGACTAATAATCCAATTGTTATGCTTGAGGAAAAAACAATTGCAGTAAGCACAGCTCCAATCAAATAAGCCTTATATTTTGAAGTAAAAAATTTATTAATAAATCTCTTTGTGTTTTCTTCTCCCCCCATAACCCCTACAACCGCTTTACTGATATTTTTTAAAGCTAAAATTAAAAGTCCAAAACCAACTATCAACAAGATAATTTTGCTGCCATTATTAAAAAATAAATTAATTATAGGTTCTGTAATAAAATCAATATAATTAGGAATTTTCAATAAACCAACTTTATCTCCCAGAGATGTTGCAATAAACAAAGATATTCTAGAGATTAATTGAAAAAAATATTCTAAAATAAAAACAATTATCCCCAAAAAAACAGCATAAATAGAATATGATAATCCAATCTCAAATCCATGTCTAAAATCCCTCCTATTTTTAGAAATAATAATTAAAGAAATAATTAATGCAGTGATTGTTGTTCCAAGAGAAGCTCCAATTAATATGTAAACAGAGGTGCTTAAATTCAAAACTCCAGTGCTAGCAAACGCAGCAGTTATTGTGCCGACAGCTCCAGAAGATTGAACAAGTGAAGTAATAAACCACCCAGCAGAAACAGCTTTTAATGCAGGCAACCCCCCCATTAACAAATCTTTGATGTTTGGGGCCAAGTGAATTGAGGCTTTTTTTATTGCCTCTATTGAAAGTATAAACAAGTAAAGAAAGAATACAAGCTTAAACCACCTTTTTGCAGGATGTTCTAGTTTCACCTCTTCTTTTTTCATGATTTGGAAAGGAAAATCTAGTATAAATACATTTTGTCTGTATTTCTATGTAAATAAATATACTTCTATAGAAATATTTAAAAAATAGAGTTTATTATATACTTTATGAAGAAAAAAGTCACTCTTAGTTTGGATGATAAAGTTTACAAAAAATTTCAAAATTTCTGTGAAGAAAATGATATTATGCTTTCTAAAAGAATTGAGAGATTAATTAAACAACATTTAGAGGAAAATAAAAAAGGAGTAAAAAATGATAATTAATCTTTTACAAACTATCTGGGATCTTTTTTTATTAACCTTTACTCCCCAAGGATTATGGATAGTTCTCCCTCTTTTTATCGCTACTCTTGTGATGCTTTTTTATTTTGAAAAATATAGGGAAGAAAGACCGGGTTGGAATACTCATGTAGCAAATTCTTTAGTATTGCTCTTTGTGGCTATTGCTTTATTTAAATATGTTTTTAATTTAAATAGTTTAGGAACAATGAATTTTATTAATTTCCCAGAAAAGTTTTTAGTTTCCTTGGCCTTATTTATCTTAGGGTTAATTGTCTTATTTTTAAATTTTGAACATATTCTCCCAGAAAAAATAGCAAGATATGCTAGTTCCCCTTTGACCTTAAATCTAATGGCATATGTCTCGATACTTTGGGTTTATTCAAGCCTGGGCTTAACTTTTACAAAAATTTTATCTCTTTTGGTTTTATTTCTTATTCTTCTAATCATAGTAAACTTAATAAGAATCCCAGTGAATTCCTTGATAGTTTATCTAAAAAAAATGAGAGATAAAGAAATAGTGGAAGAAGTTAGAAATGAAAAAAAAGATATTCAAAAAAAGAAAAAATTTGTCCAAAAACAAGAAAAACAAGTAAGGCAAGAAAAACAAATAGTAAAAAAAGAAGAAAAGAGGGTTAAAAAAAATCATAGACAAAAGCTTTTGGAATTAAAAAAGCAAGCAGAAAAATTAAAAAAAGCAGAAAAAAGAAGAAAGAAATGATTATTTTTTAAATAATCTAAAAAACTTTTCTAATCTGTTGTAATTAGTAGCTATCTTTTTGGAATTCCCAATAGTAATCTGAAAAACTTTTCTAGTTTATTGAGTTTAGTAAATGTTTTTTCGGATTTTTGATAGTGTTGCCCCCCAGGAAGGTAAGGGAGTTTATTAATTGGTTCATTAAAGTATTTTCTTAAATCTTCCCCCGGCTCTCCCCAAATTTCTCCGCATTCATCTATGTACGCCATGGTTTTAAAATGTAGGCCCAATATTTAAAGATTATTATATTATCCCCCAAAGATGTATTTTAAAACCACAATTTTTTTAAATACCAAAATATGTAATTTAGCAGGAGGTATTAAAATGATAAAAATCCCATTGTCAGGTCTTTTTAAGCCACTTTCACCAGCATTTCCTTTTGAAGATTTTTGTAGATTAGGTTTATCAGATTTTTATTTGCCCCAATCTGGATTGCGTCTTAGTTGCGATGAAGGCCAATACATAATTGAAGCAGATGTGCCTGGTTTTGAAAAGCAAGACATTAAAGCCAGTCTAGAAAAGAGTGTTTTAGATATAACCGCTAAAAGAGAAACAACTGAAGAAAGCGGGCAACAAAATAGATTCACTAGATATCTGGTTGTTCTTCCTGAAGATGCAATTACAGATGCCCCAAAAACTTGTTATGAAAATGGAGTTTTAACTCTGAGATTTGAAAGAAAAGAACTTGAAGTACCAACATCTGAAGCTAAACAAATAGAAATAAAGTAATTTATTTTTAATTAAATTTTAACATTTTCTTAACCTGTGGTCTAGTTTCATCAGTTTTTAATCTATAAAAGTATATCCCTGGCAAGTATCCAGATCCGTTAAAAACAACTTCGTGTTGGCCTTGGAATTGAAATTCGTCTACAAGAATTTGTCTTTTATCCTCCCTCATATCATAAATTGATAATGAAACATCTGTGTTTTTAGGAAGAAAATATCTGATTGTAGTTTGCGCTTCAAAAGGATTAGGAAAGTTTTGTTCCAATTTTATTTCTGTATCTTTTCTTGAAGAAAAAAGCGTTTCATCAAAACTAATTTGAAGAAGTAATAATAATGATGCAAGAGCAATAATTTTTCGTTTTGCCATATAAGATAATAATTAAATTATTTTTTAAAGATTATTGTAAAATTTGAAGAAATAAAAAAGATTAAAAATAAGGTACTCTGTATTTAAACATGAAAAATATAAAGGTAGTTATTCTTTCTCTTATTGCAATTGCTTGTATAGTTTTAACTTTTCTTATTAATTGGCTTTTTGTA
>Ga0272443_10000770_pt1 | contig 53901 bp, 40 predicted proteins | sample SSMAcet12_FD_193581 | JGI IMG/M metagenome (GOLD analysis project Ga0272443, IMG submission 193581) | Marine sediment archaeal communities from Little Sippewissett salt marsh, Falmouth, MA, United States - SSM-Acet-12 | ecosystem: Environmental > Aquatic > Marine > Wetlands > Sediment ... | reverse complement strand
GATCACCCACGCCCACGAAATGATTCCACCCCTGGCCCAAACCAGCGCCGCGGTCATCCTCCTGGCCCTCCTCGCCTACGGCGTCTACACCCGCCTCCGTTCCCGCAAAGCGTGACGCGTATCTCGCGACAAATCATAGGGTGGGACTCGTGCCCCAACCTACCCGCTCACAGAGGTCTCATGAGCTGGAGCTTACCACACCAACGTCACCAACGTCGCCAAAGGTTACCCTACTGAAGTGTTGGGGGCTAGGATCCAATATCTGACCACCGCGGCCGTGCCGGCCAATAGCATAGCATACCAGAGCCACATACTGGGATTCTTGAGAGCCCTGCAACACCTGCGTGATCGATCTTTGGGTTTGTCTTCGTCTTCTCTATGCCCTAGAAACTTGTGGCTCTTCAGGGCGTCTGCAATTTCCTCGCTACTCTTGGAGAAGAGATCGTCGATCAGCAGAATGTGGTCGCGGAAGAAGTACGCCTGTGATCGGATCGAGAGTTCAAGGCAGAAGAAGGCGATTATCGAGAGGGCCGGTGGGAACCAGACTGAGCAAAAAGAAGACTGCGTCCAGTCACGATCAGATGCAGTCATGAACCCGAGATATGCGAGGACCACAGTAATACTCCACCCCCTCAGGGCAAGAAGCCAATTGTGCAGGCGCTGCCTCACACCCCACGTGGCCTCCCAGTCCCTCACGACGTGTTCGAGCTTGCTGGTACGCAACTCAGTCTTTGACTCCGGCATGTGAATCTCCTACGCTCAAGAATCTGTGGACTTCCACTGACGGATATAGATTTCTAGCCAATCTGTTCGTCGCTTCATCGGCGGTGTTGATCCGAGAGGCATTATGGCGGACGCCCGTGGGCTGGGCAAGGGGAATGGCAGCTATTCTCTGAACTGTGAGCAGGCGTTTTCACCATCTGTCATGTCGAGCGCAGTCGAGACATCTCGTATCGACAAGGACCCGATACCCGGTCGCAGCGAGACCCTTCGATTGCGCTCGGAGGGGTTCGGTGGGGCAAGCTCCGCCCGACCGACTGGCGGCGGAGCGATGACAGGGTGGGAGGTTGTGCTGAGCTTGGCGGAACGGGCTCGGGGTGGCAAACTGGGGGCGTTGTGCGAGGACGCACGATCTACAGAACCACAGAAGCGGGGGGCGGTGCACTATTTTCTGGGGCGGGTTGTCGTTTGTCGTGGCGGGGCAGGGGTTTATGAAATGCAAAATATTGTGCATACGTTCAGTTATTGTGTTGATATTGGTATATGGTCAATATACCATATACGCAAGTAGCAAGAACCGTTTTGGCGCCCGTGGGGCCGGCCCGTCCGGATCAGGCCCGCATGGGCAACCGAGTTGCCGATCCTACGGTTGGCCCGGTGGCGAGACACGGACAACTTGGAAAGGGTTGATGATGGCCAGGCAGACGGGAGAGGAGAGGGTCAAGAGCAAAAAGGGTGACAAGGGTGACAAGGGTGAGAAGGGGAATGAGGGTGTGAAGGACTGGCGTGGGCGCCGGATGCCAAGGGTGCCGCCGGCCGAGAGCACGATCTGGCCCGAGCAGTATCGCGGCAAGCGCTGGAAATCGGTGTATGCGATCCTGTTTGCGGGGCGGTGCCAGTTATGTGCGTATTCGTGCCCGCTGCCGAAGTCGCGTCAGTTGCGGGACAAGTGGCTGGGCGTGACGCGGCTGCTGCTGTGTACGAACCACCCGTCCGAGCCAGGCGAACTGCGGGAGGTTCTGCCGATCGATACGTGTCGGAACTTCAAGGCCAAGTCCTGGAAGCGGCCCAAGGCGAGACCAGTGAGAGGCCGGGCCCACCCGGCGACGGAGGAGACCGACCGCGAGGTCCGGCGTATCCCGCTGGGCAAGGGCCTGTTCGCGACCGTCGACGCGGCAGATTATGAGCAGCTCAGCAAGTACAAGTGGTATGCGAAGCGGCACGGTCCGACGATCTACGCGACTTGCATCAAGCAGGGGAAGGTCGTGTATATGCACCGGATGATCATGCGGGCGCGCAAGGGTGTGCTCGTGGACCATATCGACGGCAACGGTCTGAACAACCGACGCTGCAATCTTCGTCTCTGCACGCACCAGCAGAACCAAGCCAACCGCGGGCCGTGCGGCGGGTCGTCGCGGTTTGTGGGCGTGCATCGCCACGGAGACCAATGGCAGGCGGGGATCCGATGCCGCGGCGAGTATTTCTATCTGGGGCTCCATGACGATGAGGTCGAGGCGGCCAAGGCCCGCGACCGCAAGGCCTACGAACTCCACGGGGAGTATGCCTATCTGAACTTCCCCGAGGATTTCGAGCGTTGACGTCAGGACGCGGGGTGCCGTCTCATGGTGCGGTACACGACCAGAGCGGCCAGGGTCACCCTACCGATTCTGGAGATAGCGGGCGACTCTTCTCTGGAGGTCGCGCTGGAGCTCTTTGGTGAGCTTGGGGTAGCTGGTCCTATAGGTAGCCTGGCGTTGGAGCAGGGGGTGGGTCCGCGCGAGGTGCTGCTGCTCGTCATTGGGCAGCGCCTCGCCATAATGCCAGTGCTCTGGGTCAAAGCCCGGGTCGTGTCGTCTCAGAAAATACGCGGCCAATCTGAGATTCATCTGCCAATAGGCCAGACCGTCATCTTCGTCTGCGATTCGCCGCCGCAGCACGTCGTAGCAGAAACGCAGGTTTCTGATCTCGTCAACAGCCATGGCGTTGGTTCCGTGCAAACCCCGGTTGGGATCGCTCCCTCCGCTCGGAGCTGGCCCAAAGCCCACAGTATCATAGTATTGGGGCAAGTCAGCGGGACACAAGTTCCCGCTTTCCCAGGCGTCTTCTTCGTCTGCCCGCTTGGGCGCGTGAGCCGGACGCTCCCGACGTGCGTCTGCTACGACGGTGAGCGGCGTCGGACGCTTCGGTATACCACCAGGGCGGCGACGACCACCAGGAGCAGGAGCACGCCGGCCAGCTCTCCGAGGGACAAGATCGCCAGGTTGAGGTTGATCTTCGGCCACCAGGCGGTTTCGTCGTTGACTTCGATGCCGGGCGGAAACGCCAGGTTGAAATCGTCTTTCGACAGATGCTGATTGAGCGTGACACGCTTCACTTCGAAGACGCTGCCATCGTCCTCCTTGGGGCTCCCCATCGTGCCTTTGAAAGGGAACCAGAAGCCGTCGGCCACCTGCTGCAAGGCCAGTACGTCCACCTCGAAGTTCAGGGAATTGTCGGACACCGAGATGTATTCAAAGCGGACCGGCGCGTAGCCATGATCGACAGCCAGGAACATCTTCTGGTAGACTTGCCCCGTGTCGAGCACGCTGTCGAGTTCGATCGTGCGGAAGTCGCGTATTTGCTGGACACCATCGACGAGGCGGAACCGCTCCGGAAGTTCGCGCAGCCCTTGTGAGAGCAAACCCTGGGGATAGAAGCGAAAGATGGTAAATGCCATAGGGGTGAGATTCCACGAGTGCAGCAGATCAGTGCGTCTCGTTATGAACCCCTTTACCCCGTCGGACCTCAACTGCCTGAACAACGTGCCGTCGTACGTATAGCGGCGGTCCGAGGTGAAGGTCGTGCCGGGGCCCTGAGAGAGATCCACCTTTTCCGAATATGCCCGAAGCTCCGTGAACGGCTTGGCGGTGGTGAAGGTGCACGCCGCTCGGGATACCGGGACCAGAAGACCTGCGCCGTGAATGTCCTCTTCCGTCAGCTCGTTCTGGTTGTACCATTCGTACTCGATGCTGATATCCGTCACGGCCGATTCCATCTCGTCGAAGATGTCGGCCAGTTCATCGAGTGTCAGCGCTTGACAGGGCAGAACCAGTAGGCTGGCAATGAGGATTATCGCACGTCGTCTCATATTCTCACTCCCTGGGCCGCGATGCCAATGACCCGGTCCGAACCGGCCGTGGCAGAACGGTCCGCTGCCGCTTTTTCGGAAAACGCACCTTCACAATATTGTGACTTGCGGGAAAGGGCCAGGCAAGGAAAAACGACCAGCGCTGGGCACGGACTGTTCTGGAAAGGTGGCGATTATAGGGCCGGTCGTTGGGACGTGGAGGGAACTCCACAGCGGCATTCCCCGCAGGGTGCGGTTGGGCCGGGATATTCGGGTTTTGGCTCCGGTAAAAAGCTTAAGCGGGCCTGCGCCATAACCGATAAAGCCCTCGTGAGGTGCCTCGGCATCTATAGATGGGACACAGTGACTACGCGGCCCAGGTTTGGGCATGCGAGGAGTTGCGGCGTTATGGACAACATGCGCAAGGCAGTCTTGGTTCTGTTGGCGATCGGCCTGGGGCTTAACGTCGCCGGCTGCAGCAACAAGCTACTCGACCCGACGCAAATCGGTCGGTTTCGGCCGACGCCCGCGGTCAACGTCATTCTCGATTCGCTCGGGGTGGCGGAAGAGACGCCCGTGGCGTGGGCGCACGCCGACGAGCCACAGCCGCAGGATATCGTGGCGGTCGCGGGTGACTACGCACTGCGGGCGGGCGATCTGGTGCGCGTCTCCATTTTCGAGTTGTTCCAGGAGGGGACGCCGACGGCCAACGATTACCTCGTCTCCGAGACGGGCAAGATCTCGATCCCCGAGGTGGGCGTCGTGCAGGCCGCGGGCTTGACGGAGACGCAACTGGAGGAAGAGATCAGGCAGATCCTCTCACCGGCGATTCTCAAGGACCCGTCGGTAACGGTGACCCTACTGAACTCGCAACAGCGCACGTATTCGATCCTGGGCAACGGCGTGCCGCAACCCGGTCGCTATGCGATCCCGCGTTACGATTTCCGGCTGACCGATGCGCTGGCTACCGCCGGTGGACCGATGCAGTTCAACGTCAGTCACATCTACGTCGCCCGCGCGCAGGAAGGCGCAGAGGCCACACCGGGCGTCGCGCCGACGCAGCCGGGATTCGACGAACTGCGGCTGATCGAACCGGGAGCGTCGAGCAACAACGCGGTCGAAGCGCCGATGGTCTCGCATCCGGCCAATACCTTGCGCACCATTTCGCCCCGCGAGATTCCCACGCCTTCCGAGCCGGCCGAACGGTACGAACTGGAACGGGAAATGCTCGAGATGATCGCGCCGTCCGCCAAGGCGGGCCGGCCTGAAAGGAAACAGACGACGAGGGAGTTGGCCATACCGAAGTCAGAGCGCAGCATCTCGGCCTCGGTCATGCCGCCTGGTTTTCGGCTCGTCGCGCCGCCCAAGGACGCGCGCTCGCGCCGGCCGGAGCCCCGGGAACGCCTCATCATGCCCAGCGAGTTCGGTGCTGCCGAACCGCGCGAAGCCACGGAACCGGCGGCCCCTCCCGGGGGACGAATCGAATGGGTGTTCCGTAATGGCAAATGGATTCCGCTGGCCGTCGAGAGTGGTGAGGCGGTGGATACTCAACGTGCTGCGCCTCCTGAGCGGCAAGCAGACGAAGAGCCGGTCGAACCGGATTTGGGTGGTCAGATCGAGTGGGAACTGCGCGACGGGCGGTGGGTCCCGGTGCGCAAGGGCGCCCCGCAGCGTCCGGCCGTGCCAACCAGACCGCCGCGCGAGGCGTTGCCGCCGATGAGAGTGCCGCTGCCGAGGGAGGCGGAATGGGAAGAAGCGGTGCAGACGCGCCTGATGAAGATCCCGACCGACAAGCTGATGGCGGGCGATCCGCGATATAACATCATCATCAAGCCGGGCGATACGGTGTATGTGCCGGTGGACGTGATCGGTGAATTCTGCATCACCGGCAATGTCAATCGCAGTGGTTTCATCGGTCTGACCGGTCGCCCGATGACATTGAAGATGGCGATCGCGGCCGCGGGTGGACTCGGACCGCTGGCTTATCCGAAATACTGTGAAGTGATTCGCCGCATCGACGGCAACCGGGAAGAGATCGTCATGGTCGATCTCGACAAGATCGCCAGCGGCGAGCAGCCTGACTTTTTCATCAAACCCAACGATTTGATCAACGTGGGGACGCATCCGACGTCGCGCTGGCGCGCCGTGTTGCGTAATGCGTTCCGTGCGGCGTATGGGTTTGGCTTCGTGTACGATCGCAACTTCGCTTACTCCGACGACCGCTACGGCACCAATTTCTTTTGATGGACTCAGTGGACCACAGTGACCAGGACTTCTTGCTCTGTTCCCGACCTGCATCGTTCGAGTCCGGCTCAGAGAAGCTGGGGCGAACTTGGCCGGCATAGCTACATCAAGATGGCTATCGTCGCGGGGGCACTGTGTCTGGTCTTTCGGCACGAATTGCGGCGCATCGTGGGGTTGTGGCTGAGCGATCCGAGTTGGTCGCACGGGTTCCTCATTCCGCTATTCAGCCTGTACTTCATCAACCAGAAGCGCGCGGCAATTCTCGGCCTGGAGCATGTGCGCGATCCGCTGGCCGAATTCCTGGCGGGCCGGCGCCCGCCGCGGCTGGGTGCGGGCCAGACGCGCCCGAACTATCTGGGCCTGGTTCTGTTGTTGGCGATGCTCGCGTTCTACGTGTTCAACGTTGTTAGTCCCGCCGGCTATGCCTACTTCCGGCCGCTCTCGCTCATCGGGGCACTCGCCGCCGTCGTGCTGTTCCTGGGCGGGTGGCGTCTGCTGACGCAAACGTGGCTGCCCATTGCGTTCCTGGTCTTTGCGGTGCCACTGCCGCGCCGGTACTACGTGGGCCTGACGATGCCCATGCGCGAGTTGGCCGCGACGGTGGCGACGGTATTGCTCAACCTGGTCGCTGGTCTCGAGGCCCGATGCAGCGGCGTCGTGATCGACATCGTCGACCAGGGCCGGCACCTGGAGCCACCGCTGGACGTGGCCGAGGCGTGCAGCGGCATGCGGCTGCTGATGGCGTTCTTGGCGCTGGGCGTCGCAATGGCGTATCTGCATGAGCGACCTTGGTGGCAACGCCTTGTCTTGTTGGCCAGCACGGTTCCCATTGCGATTTTCTGCAACATCGTACGCGTGACGGTGACGGGGTTCATTTACGTGCTGGCCGCGCCGAAATACACCCAGGGAATCTATCACGATACGCTGGGCCTGGCGATGTTGCCTTTGGCGTTTGGCCTGTATGGATGTCTCGCCTGGTTCATGGCGAGTCTGTTCGTTGAAGAGGGCCAAGGCCAGCGGGAAGATGTGATCGTACGCAAGCGGGGGCCCGAATGAGCGCTACCCCTGAAAACAACTCGGGCTATTTCCAGCCGGCCTTCGTGATCTGCGTAGCGGTCCTGGCCATCGTCGGTGGGGGCATGTCCATCGCCCAGAAGAAACTGGGCCTGGCTCTGAAGAAGGAGCCGCTGCCTTTGAAACAATCGCTGGATCTGCTCGACGAAGCGATGCTGGCCCCTTACGACGTGGTGGCGAAGCTGAAGATCGAGAACGAGGAGATTCTCAAGTCGCTGGGGACCTCCGACTACATCCAGTGGGTGCTGGAGGATCCTTGCCAGCCGGCCGAGAGTCCTGTCCGGCGTGTGATGTTGTTTGTTACCTATTATGCGTTGCCCGATCGTGTGCCGCACGTGCCGGAAGAGTGCTACACCGGGGGCGGCTACCAGCGGCTGGCGACGGAAGCGGTGCGGTTGCGTATCAGCGAGTCCGGCCGGCAGCGGGAAATCCCGGGGCGTTGCCTGGTTTTCGGCACGTCGGATACGAACCTGCTGATGGCGGCACAGTTTCCCGTGCTGTATTTCTTTCGCGTCAACGGGCAGTACGCCGGCAGCCGGGACGGGGCCCGCGTGGCACTGAATCGAAACATTTTCAGTCCCCATTCGTATTTCAGCAAAGTCGAGCTGGTTTTCAATCAGTCACGCTCGGCGCCGACGCAGGCCGAGGCCATGGCGGCAGCCGAGAGATTGCTGGCGGTTGTCCTGCCCCAGTTGGAGCACCATCACTGGCCTGATGCGCAGGGACAAGCATGCACGCACCAACCACCGGCACCATCCGATGCGACGAACGCTACGAGCGGCATTAGCACGCAGACAAGGGGTAATTGATGGCGAGAAGACGTCTCAACAAGAAAGTGGCCCTGCTGGGCTCGGCCGTGCTGGCGATCCTGGCTTTGGGGGCCGTGCTGGTTATTCTCCGTCTGACGCGCGACCCGGCCCAGTTCGTCGCCGATGGAGACGCGGCGTGGGCGGTGCAGGACTATGAAGCGGCGCGGCGCAACTATCAGCAGGCGGTGGGCCTGACCCGCGATCCCGAACAGAAGCTTCAGCTCTACTTCAAACTGGCGGATGTGTTCCAGGTGACCGACGACTGGCGCCGCGTGTTGGGATGCTGGGAGCAGATCATCACGTCGGACCCGCGGAATCTCAAGGCCCGTCTGGGTAAGCTCAAGTACTACTACATCATGGCCGACAGCCTCAACGCCGTGGGGCAGCGCGTCAGTGCGTATTGGAAAGACGTTTCGACGCAGGCGACGGATCTGCTGGAGATAACCGAGGGCTCCGACGTGATGCAGGAGAAGAAGGCCAGGTGGGAGCCCGAGCTTGGCGACGCGGAACCGGCCGGCTGGGATGGCGGCGTCGAGCTTCTGGGCGCCTATCTGTACTTCGCCCGGGGGCGGGCGGCGCTCGAATTGGCCGAGCTGGGCGCGACGAACAATCCGGGGCAACTGTTGGGCGAGGCCAAACGCGATCTGGAAGAGGCTCGACGTCTCGACCCGGGCTACGCCCAGGCGTATCATCATCTGGCCGCGGCTTTGCTGGCCCAGAGCCGGGCGGCCGAGGCCAGTGGCAACCATGACCAGGCCGATGAGACGGCCCGCCAGGCGGACGAGATTCTGGCCGAGGCGGTCGAAGTGGCGGGCGATGAGCCCGAGCCGCACATCAATTTCCTCATGCGCCGGCTTTCCCAGGCGCAGCGCCGAGGCGTGGCGGAGGCCCGCGAGATCATGCGCGGCCTGGAACCCGAATATGAGGCGTTGCTGACGCGCTTCGCGTCCCGCCCGCAGGCGTTTGGCGCCGCAGCCGAGTTCTTCGCCTTCTACTCGGTCTATCTGCACACCGATGCCGGCGCTGCGCAGCTCGATCGCGCCATCGAGGCCATCGAGCAAGCGCATACGCTCGAGCCGACGAGTGTCACGTACGCTCGCATGGCTGCGGGGCTGCGTTATCGTAAGTTTTCTCTCTATGGCGATCGGGCGAGCCTGCGTCAGGCGATCGATCTGGCCGAGTCGGCCCTGGAGTTGCCCGAGGCCCAGGACGATCCCGGGCCGCGGTACCACGCCAAGCAGACGAATCGGTTTTCGCTCTGTGCGCTGCTCGCGACGCTGTACCTGGAACACACGTTGGTCACGGGCGAGCCGCTGACGGCTGACGAGGTGCTGTTGGCCAAAGCGCAGAAGGCGGTCCATGAGATCGAGCAGATCCAGGGCAGCGGCGACAATCCTCAGGTGGTGAAGTGGCAGGGGATGCTCGATCTGGCGCGAGGCGACCGGGGCCAGGCCGTGCGCAAGCTCTACGCGGCCTATGAAGACATCAAGGCGTCGAACGCACCGGAAGACAGGGATGCTTTCCTCGCCTACACCCTGGCGCAACTCTTCCAACCCACCTCGGAGATCGGCGCGGTCGTCGAATTCCTCGGTGCGGCTCTGGGGTCGGGAATCATCAACACCAAGCCGACCGCACTGCTGGACTACGGGCAGGCCTTGCTCGAGGCCGGTTCCTACGACGTGGCGCTCAGCGCCGTGACCAGTTTCGAAGAGCGGTTCGGGGCGAACCAGCGCAGCACGACCTTGCACATTGAAACGTTGCTGGCCAAAGGGCACATGAGCGAGGCCGAAGAAGAGATCGCACGCTTGGGCGCCGCCGACCCCAACGCCATGCGACTTCGGTTGGCCTTGGTGGTGACGCAGGCGGAGCAGTTGCAGGATGCGATTCGGCGCCAGCGCGCCACGGCTCTGGCCGAAGCGCCCGGGCAGGAGTCGTCGGATGTACAGGCGATGACGGCCGAGTTGCACGACTGCCGCCGGCGTCAGGCGACACTCGTCGAGCAGTTGCTCCGGCGCGACTCGCAGGTGGTGGACAAGGATCAGTTGCGCCGTCTCTGTGAAGCCCTGATCGCCCAGCAGGAGAGCGAGCGGGCCCGGACGGTGGTCGACGCTTATCTCGAGCGGTCCCCGCAGAGTCTGGCCGTGCTGTTCTACCGGGGGCTCCTGGCCGAGCCCGATCCGGCGGCCTGTACCGAAGAACGGCGCCGGGAGATCCACGTGCAGGCGGTTCGGAGCCTGGCCGACCCGGTGCAGCGGGCCACGGAACTGGGGTTCTTCTACCAGGACCAGGGGCAGTTGGACGAGGCGGTGCAACAGTGGCGGCAGGTGCTGGCGGCAACCGCCGGTCGGCGCCATCTGGAGGCACCGGCCTATCTCAACGCCGGCGACCCGAATCCGCGCTTGGTGGCGGCCGGACAGCTCTTCGACATTGCCCGGCATCGGCAGGACTGGTCGCTGGCCGGCGAGATGGTAGAACTGGTGACCTCAGAAAGCCTGGACGATTGCGAGGGACATCTCTTCGCCGGTCGGCTGGCCCTGGCGCGGGGGCAACATGAGGAGGCTTTGAAACACCTGGATGAATGCCTCACGCTGCGTCCTGTTTTTTCGTATGGCTACATGCTCCGGGGCAACGTGCGGGCAGCGCTGGGCAACGAGCATGGCTCGGTGGAAGACACTCGCATGGCGTCTCATCTGAATCCGGCCGATCCGCTGGTGGCCAAGGCATTGGCCAATGCGCTGCTCGTGCGCAACGGCCGTCTCGGTGACAGTGCCTCGGCCGAGCAGCGGCGCGAACTGAAGGTCGCTCTGGAGCGGGCGATTCAGGCGAATCCCAAGGACGTGCAGGTGTTGAGCGCGTACGCCGAAGTTGTCGGTCAGAGCGAACCGCTCACGGCCCTGGCGATTCGGCAGACGATCCAGATCAACGCGCCGAGTTTCAACAACGCCGTCATGCTGGGGCGGCTGGCGACGCGCATTGCCGTCAAGGAGACCGAGGTGGCCCGCAAGCAGGCGTATCTGACCATGGCCGAAAGCGCGTTCGAACAGGCCAAGGCGATCGATCCGAGCAACGAGTTCATGCTGGAAAGCTACGCGGAATACTATCGCGTCACCGGTCGGGAGGACCAGGCCCGGGCGTTGCTGGTCGAATCGCAAGACGGTCGCCTGCTCTGGCGTCACTACTACCGTGTAGGTCGCTACGCTGAGGCCAAGCGCTTCCTCGAACAGCTCTACAGCGATCCGGGCAGCCGCAGCGATGCGCTTAAAGGGCTCGTCCTGGTGGCCGAGGCGACCGACGATCGAGCGGGCGTCAGGCAATACTCCGAGGAACTGCTCTCGCTCCAGGATAGCGCCATCAACCGGCTGGCTCAGGTCCGCGCCTATCTCGAAGTGGGTTTGGTCCAGGAAGCCGAGGGCCGGCTTCAGAGCTTCAAGGAAAAGTTTCCCGACGAGCGGCGGGTGTTGCTGATGGAGGCGCTGCTGGCCAAACGGCAAGGTCAATTGCAGCGGGCACTGGAACTGGCCAATCGCAGCCTTGAGAGAGACCAGGAGGATGCGGCCACCTGGCGGCTGCGGGGCGAGATCAGTTTGCTGCTGGGCCAGGGCGACCGGGCGATTCTGGATTTCCGCAAGAGTCGGGTCCTCCAGGACGACCCGGCCACCACCATGGCTCTGGCCCATGCCTACGTTTGGGCCGGGCGCGATCAGGAAGCGATCAGCGAACTCCGTGGTCTGCTCAATGAGCCCGACGCCCCGGTGCAGGCGCGAAACCTCCTGGAGCGCATCTATGGCAGACGGGGGCAGGACGATGCCCTCGAACGACTCTACGCTGACGCGCTGGCCGAGTTCCCGGACGACGTGACCTGGCGTATGCGCGCCGCGGCCTTCGCGCGACAGCGGGGGGCGTATGACCCCGCGGCCCGGCTCTACGACGAAGCGCGCCAACTGCGGCACGCGCAGCTATCCGGGCGTTCGGAACACGACGCAGCATATCTGGCGGCTGTGGATGGTTATCTGCAAGCGTTGATTCAGGCCGCCGGCGAGCGGCAGGGCAGCGCCGGGTGGCGTCCGGAAAAGCTGAAGGAGGTTCTCCAGGCAGGGACCGAGTATCTTGACACGAGCCACGCCGCGCCGGTCCTCTGTCGGATGGCGGAGGCCCAGGTGAAACTTGGCGACGCCGCCGCGGCCCGGCGCTACTGCCGCCAGGCCTTGGATCGGGCGTGGGGCGATCGGCAGATGACGGCCGGCATCCTCTTACGGGTCCATCCATTGATCGGAGACGAGGCGGTTTCTCAGTACTGTCGCCAGCGACTCCAAGCCGATCCGGACGCACCGGAGAGCAACTTTGCCATGTTCTGTCTGGCCCGGCTCGACGATGACTATGACGATGCTGTCGGTTATATCGATCGCTGCATCGCGCTGAGCGCCAGCGACCCCGATCAGGAGCTGCAATACCGCTTCGAGAAGGCCCACCTGCTGACCGTGGCCTACAAGAAGACTTCCGATAAAGCGTATCTGGAGAGGGCCATCAGCGTTTACGAAAGTCTGGTTGCCAGAATGCCGACGAATACCAGTGTTTTGAACAACCTGGCGTATATGCTGGCCCAGGACGACCGGAAGATCGCGCTGGCCGAGCGGTATGCCAGGCAGGTGTTGGCTGCCGACCCGGACAGCGCGACCTACCTGGATACGTATGCCTACGTCCTGTACAAGGGCGGGCGGCATGACGAAGCAGCTCGCGCCATCACGGCGGCGATTCAGCAGCACGAGTTGCAGGGCTCGGTGTCGTCCGAGGCCTACGAGCATCTGGGTCTGATCAAGGAGGCGCAGGGCGACAGGCAAAGCGCCCTGGCGGCTTACCGCCGCGCGCTGGAGTTGGGTGATGAAACCCTGTCCGACGCGGCGAAGGAACGCATCGTCCTGGCGGTGGAGCGGTTGCAGTAGCGGTGATGGACAGCGCGTCGGCCTGGGTTGGGTTTTGGCGGATACGCATCGGAGAGTGAGATGGCCAACAAGAACGCGAAAGCATCCGGCAGGAGGCCGAACCCGGCAGGCGCAGCGCCTGCTTCCGGGACCGCGCTGACTCCCAAGGAAATCGCAGGCATGTTGCGCCGGCACGTCTGGATGATTCTGTTCATGACCATTCTGGGCGGGGCGCTCGGCACCGGTGGCTGGTATCTGATGCGGCGCTTCCGACCGCTGTACAAGGCCGAAGGCATCATCAAGGTTCTACCGCCGGTCGATACCGATCCCATGGACATCGTGGCGACGCAGGTGCAGCAGGACATTCAGTACGGTCACCGCGTCTCACTCGCCAATCTGATGAAAACCCAGAGCGGTCTCCAAAAACTGCTGCAAAGCGACAAAGTGCGGCAGACGAAATGGTTCCGCCGGATTGTGCCGCCGGAAGAAGGCGATACCCGGAAGGCCGTTGCCTATCTCGATAACCATCTCAACGCCTTTCCGCATCGCGAGGCCGAGCACATCCTTGTTTCGATGGCGTGCGGCAGCCCTGCCGAGGCGGCGCTGATCGTCAACGAGATGATGCGCCTGTTTGTCAACCAGCACGGCGACACTCAGCGGGGCGACGTCAATGAGAAACTGATCGAGTTAACCGGCCGACAAAGTCTCGTCGAACGCGAAATCGCCGACAGCGAACGGGCCCTGCAGCGGCTGCGCGAAGAGAGCCAACTGACCAACCTGGAACGCTCGGACGGTCGCTATTTTCAGCATACCGTCACTTTGCGGCTCAACGATCTCGAACTCCAGGAAAGCGAGCTGTCGCTGGCGATCAAGCAACTGCGGGCCGACATCGAGAACCTCAAGGCCTTGGCCGAAGGGCCCATCACCGATCAGGTCGAGCATGCGATCGAGCGCGACCCGGTGATGATCGCGTTGGCGCAGCAATTGGCCTTGCTGGAAGGGCAGCTCTCCGGCCGGCTGACGAAGTTCGGCGCCAACCACCGGGTGGTGCGCCAGACACAGGAGTCGATCGACGAGATAAGAAAGACGCGGCAGGAACGCCGGATCGCCATTGCCGAGCAGACCCGCCGTGCCAATCTCTACAACGCCCGCGATACACTCCGCGTGCTGGAAGAACGACGCAGCGAATTGCAGAGCCTGCGCGATCAGGCGTTGGCCAAGCAGAAAGATCTGGACGAGGCCCGCTCGCGCTACGAGCAATACGTCAAAGCGCGGGACGAACGCACCGAGATGCTCAACCAGATCAAAACCCAGATCGAGAAGCTGCGCATCATACTGGACGACCCGGACACGCCCAAGGTCCAGGTGCTGGGCCTGGCGCCGGACCCGCTGAAGATGGTTATCTCGAGGCATATCTTCCTGTGGACGCCGGGCGGTACGATGCTCGGATTGATGTTGGGCTTGGGTCTGGCGTTTCTGGCCGAGATGCTCAACGACTTGGTGCGAACGCCGAGCGACGTGCGCCGTTTTCTGCGCCTGCCCTTGCTGGGTGTGATTCCGCATGCGGACGAAGATCGCGCCGTCGACGATGTCGATCTGTGTCACGTGGTCGACAAGGCGCCGTATTCATTGCTGGGCGAATCCTATCGGCGCTGCCGGACGAATCTGGATTTGTCGGGCGAGGCCGGCTTCAAGACGCTGCTGATCGGCAGTGGCAATCCGGGCGACGGCAAGACCTCACTGGCCTGCAATCTGGCCACCGCGTTTGTCGCCAAGTATGAAAGAGTCCTGTTGATCGACGCCAACCTGCGGCAGCCCAACTTGCACATTGCGTTCCCGCGGTCCGGCTCGGAGAAGGGCCGGGAAGCGCGCCGGCAGGGGCTGACGAGCCTGCTGACCGGGCAATGCACTGTCGAGCAAGCCATTCAGCCCAGCGGTGTCGCGGGTCTGGATCTGATCTACGCCGGACCTCCCACGGCCAGTCCGGCCGAGCTGCTCGCCTGCTACCGCATGAAGGAAGTGCTGCAGAGTGCCGCGCAGGGCTACGATCGCGTGATCATCGACAGCCCGCCCGTCTTGCTCGTCAGCGACGTCAAAGTCCTGGCCAAGCTCGTCGACGCGACGCTGCTGGTGTTCAACGCGGGCACGACCAAACGCGGCGCCGCCCAGCGGACGATTTTCGAATTGCAGGAAGTGGGGGCCACCGTGATCGGTAGCGTGCTGTTCGGCGCCGAAGCGATGAAGGGTGGCTACTTCCGTCAGCAATACAAGGCGTACCGGCGGTATCTTAAGCCGCAACTGGCGGCCAATTCCGCGTGACATCGGCAAAAAGGTTCCCAACGGGCGAACGACGCCTTAGAATGGCACGTTCCCTGACATAGTTTTTGGTTTTGACAAAGAGGGCAATCGGCATGGAGAAGTTCTTGGTGACCGGTGGAGCCGGGTTCATTGGCTCGAATATCTGTAGACGTCTCGTGGCCGAAGGGTGTTTCGTACGCGTCGTGGACAACCTGCTCACGGGCAAGCGGAGCAACCTCGACGACATCATCGACAAGATCGAGTTCGTCGAGGCCGATATGGGCGATGCTGAGGTGGCGCAGGCGGTCGTCAAGGACGTTGACGTGGTGCTGCACGAAGGGGCGCTGCCGTCGGTGCCGCGCAGCGTCGACGAGCCCGAACTGACGCATCAGCACTGCGTGGATGCGACGTTCACGCTGCTGATGGCGGCGCGAGATGCCGGTGTGAAGCGCTTCGTGTACGCCGCCAGTTCGTCGGCCTATGGCGATACGCCAACCCTGCCCAAGGTCGAAACCATGGCCACCAGTCCGCTCTCGCCGTACGCCGTCGGCAAGCTGGTGGGCGAGTACTACTGCTCGGTTTTCGCCAAGGTCTTCGGTTTGGAGACCATCTCGCTGCGGTATTTCAACGTGTTCGGACCCTATCAGGACCCGACCAGCACCTACGCCGCGGCGATCCCGGCGTTTGTCACCGCGATCCTGCAGGACAAGCAGCCCATCGTCTATGGCGATGGCGAGCAGAGCCGTGATTTCACCTACATCGACAACGTCGTGCAGGCCAACCTCTGTGCGGCCCGTGCCAAGAAGACCAGTGGCGAAGTGGTGAACATCGCATGCGGCGAGAAAATCACCGTCAACGGCATCATCGCGATGATCAATGAGATCGTGGGTAAGGACGTCAAACCGAAGTATGAACCGCCTCGGGCCGGCGACGTGAAGCATTCGCTCGCCGACATCACGGCCGCTCGCCAGCTCATCGACTTCGAACCCGTCATCCTCTTCCGGCCAGGTCTCGAAAAAGCCATCACCTGGTACCGCGACAACTGGACCTGATCGAACCACGCTTTGGGTCGGACGAATTCGCATACACAGGCTACAGGCGCTACGCAGCCAACCTAAGGTTGTCATGCTGAACGCAGTGAAGCATCTGGCTTTCGACTGGGGTCGACGGTTATTCTCGGATTGAGCCCAGATCCCGTTCGGCTGCGCTCAGGGCAGGCTCTTCGTCTCCAGCTCAGGATGACAAGCGGGGGCGGATGCAAGCACCGTAGTCAACTCAGGTTCTTCTGACGGTCAGTCGAGTTGGGTGCGGAGGGCTTCGGCCTGGTTGATGAGTTCTTCGCGCGTGGGGTCTTGTCGGGGAGCCAGCTCGAAGCTCCACTCGGTGCTATCGACGATGCGCCCGGGATAGAGCACCTGGGCGAAGAAATCGAGCGGGAACCAGTCATACCAGGGGGCTTTCAACTCGCGATTCGTCTCCAGCGTTGCATAGCCTTCTTTGCTGGCGCGGACCCAGTAGTCGCCGTACCAGTTGAAGCTGACGGTAACCGGTGACTCGCCGATCTGCTCGTCGTTCAGGGTGATCAGCGCGCCTTCGGGTTCGGTGTTGATCGTAAGCTCTCGTTCCACGCACCCGGCCAACAGCAGGGCGGCCGTGCCCAGGGCCAGGAAGAATCCAACCGTACGTTTGTTCATATCCACAATCCTTTTCGGCTGATGTCCATCGATTTTGCGCGCCCATTATAGACGAACTTTGTGGCGTGGAAAGGCTAAATCTGCGTGTCGCCCGGATAGGTGTGTGCAGATTTTCGGGCAGCGGAATTCTCCTTTCCCAACGCTGTTGGGAGCCCGCCTCGTTTGTCATTCCCGCGCAGGCGGGAATCCAGACTGTTGCGATACAGTCTGGACCCCTGCCTACGCAGGGGTGACAGATTCGGCTTCCCTGAGCCCAATTCAGGATCGCCAGGATATTTTCACACACGCTCGGATAGCTCGACCGTGGGCCAAGGGTGGGGCTGTCAGTCGGCCGGGACGCAGCGCTGCCGGGCCCACTGGCGCAAGGCCTGGATCTTCTCGGCCATGGTTACTGAAAGCGGAGGCGAGTTCTCCAGCGCCGTGACGATGCGGTCGGTATCGAGTTCCGCCTGGTCGGCGTAGGCTTCGTACAGCGCGGTCATGACGGCCTCTTCGATTTCCGAGCCGCTGTAACCTTCGGATGCTTGGGCCAGGCGGGCCAGGTCGAACCGTTTCGGATCACGGCCGCGCTTGGTCAGGTGGATACTGAAGATCTGTTTGCGCACGGCTGCGTTCGGCAAATCGACGAAAAAGATCTCATCGAAGCGGCCCTTGCGCAGCAGTTCCGGCGGCAGGGCCTCGATGTCGTTGGCCGTGGCGATCACAAACACCGGCGCCTTATGCTCCTGCATCCACGTCAGCAGCGTCCCGAAGAGCCGCTTGGAGAGCCCGCCGTCGGTGCTCTGACTGGCGGCCGAGGCGAAGCCCTTCTCGATTTCGTCGATCCACAGAATCACCGGGGCCATCGCTTCGGTCTGATGCAGTGCCCGGCGCAGATTCGCCTCGGACTGGCCGATGTAGCTGTTGTACAACGTTCCCGGGTCGAGTCGCAAGAGGGGCTGGCCCCAGGCGGTGGCGATGGCCTTGGCGCAGAGGCTCTTGCCGGCGCCCTGGACGCCCAGCATCAGGACGCCGCGCGGAGTGCGCAAGCCAAACGCCTCCGCTTCGGCGCCGAAGGCGTTGCTGCGCGTGCGGAGCCAGCGTTTCAGTCGACGCATGCCGCCGATTTCCTTGAGGTTCTGTGGGGCCTGGATGTATTCGAGCAATTCGCCGCGCTGGATCATCTGCCGCTTGCTGGCGATCACCGTATCGATATCCGCGTCGTCGAAGCGCCGGTCTTCGATAATGGTGTCCAGGATGATCCGCTCGGCCTGGCGACGCGTCAGCCCGCGCAGGTTGCGCACGATGGTCTCCAGCCCTTTGCGCGTCACGGCGATCTGGATCGGTTTCTCGCGATGAAAAGCCTGCAACGTGCGCCGGATGATGTTCTCCAGCTCCTTTTCGCCCGGGAAGGACAGATCGAACGGCCGGGCGTGCGTCCGGACCACTTCGGGGAAGGCATCGTTGTTGTCGATCAGGATCAGGGTGCTGCCGTTCTTCTCGAAGCTGGCGATCAGGTCGCGCAGCATGCGCAGCGCGAGCCCCTTGAGGTGTTCGACGAGATCGAGCGCGACGCACACCGATCCCGGTTCGGTCTCGATCAGATTGCGCAGTCCGGGCGCCGGTGTCTCCGTCTCGGCCACCGGACAGCCGCCCCCGAGCAGCCCGTCGCGGACGCCCAGCCCCATCGACCAGACCCACAGGGGCCGGTCCAGATTCAGCGCCGCCACCCGCGCGATCTCCAGGGCATACTCTTCCTCGTGCGTGACGATCGAGATGCAGCCGTAGCCTGCTCGGATCAGTCGTTCGAGTTCTTGGCAATCTCCCATCCAGGTTTCCTTTGGGTCTAACGTCATTACTTACGATCAATCGGCCGGCACGCAGCGGCCGCGCGCCCACTGACGCAAGGCGGCCACCTGTTCGCTCATCGTCGCCGACAGGGGCGGCGAAGCCTCCAGCGCTGCGACGATGCGGTCTGTGTCCAGTTCGGCTTTGTCGGCGTAGGCCGTGTGCAGAGCGGAGATCACCGCCTGTTCGATCTCCGATCCGCTGCGGTCTTCGGACGCAGTGGCCAGGCGGTCCAGATTGAATTTGTCCGGATCGCGGTCGCGCTTGCTGAGGTGGATGCTGAAAATCTGCTTACGGACCTCGGGCGTCGGCAGATCGACGAAGAAGATCTCGTCGAAGCGGCCCTTGCGCAGCAGTTCCGGAGGCAGCGCCTCGATGTCGTTGGCGGTGGCGACCACGAAGACCGGCGCCTCGTGCTCCTGGAGCCACGTCAGCAAGGTCCCGAACATGCGTTGCGAGAGACCGCCGTCGGCGCTGCGACTGGCGGCTGAGGCGAAGGCCTTCTCGATCTCATCGATCCACAGGATCACGGGACTCATCGCCTCGGTTTGCAGCAAAGCCCGGCGCAGGTTGGCCTCGGATTCCCCGATGAAGCTGTTGTACAGAGTCCCCGGGTCCAGCCGCAACAGGGGCTGTTGCCAGGCGGTGGCGATCGCCTTGGCGCAGAGGCTCTTGCCCGCGCCCTGGACGCCCAGCATCAGCACGCCCTTGGGCGGGGTCAAGCCGAACTCGCGGGCTTCTTTGCTGAAGGCCTCGCGTCGCTGACTGAGCCACTGTTTCAGGAGGTTCATGCCGCCAATTTCGCTGAGGTCCAGTGGCGTTTGGACGTATTCGAGCAGATCGCTCTGTTGGATCATGCGGCGTTTGTTGGCCATGATGATGTTGATGTCTTCGTCGCGGAACCGCTGGTCGGCGGCGACCGCATCGCTGATGATGCGGGCGGCCTGGCGACGCGTCAGGCCCCGCAGGTTGCGCACGATCGTGTCGAATCCCTTCTGGGTGATGCCGATTTCGATCGGCTTTTTGCGGCGCAATCGCTGGAGCGTGGCGCGGATGATCTGCTGGAGTTCCTTCTCATCGGGCAGTGACAGTTCGAAGGGCCGGCTGTAGGCTTTGACCACCTCGGGCAGCTTATCGCTGCTGTCGATCAGGATGATGACGACGCCCGTTTTGTGGAAGCTGTCCACCATGTCGCGCAGGACGCGGAGGGCTTTGCCCGAGCGGACGTGTTCGGCCAAATCCAGCGTGACACACAACGAACCTGGTGCGGCTTGTGACATGTTGAGCAGGCCGGCCGCGGGGACGTCGGTGCTCTCAATGGCCGGACCACCGTCGATCAGTCCGTCGCGCACACCGTCGGCCACCGACCACACCCACATGTCGCGTTTGAGCTTCTTGGCGGTCTTGCGCACGATCTCCAAAGCGTAACGCTCTTCCTGGGTCACGATGGAGATGCAGTAGCTGCCGGCCTCGATGAGCTGCTCGAATCGCTCGAAGTCGTTCATTCGCTTCTCTTCCTCTCCTCTGATGCGCTAGTTGCTGGGGCCGACCAGTTCGACGAGGTTGCCGTCTGGATCCTTCAGCAAGGTGAGGTAGTTGTTGCCCCCGAGTTGATACGGTGCCTTGACCGGACTGACGCCGGCAGCCCTGGCCCGCTCCACGGCCGCTTTCATGTCGGCTGTGTGGACCGTCAGATAGCTGTAACCCAGGCTGGAACTGATGTACTGTTGGTCCGTTTTCTTGGGGGCTGCGTCCGGGACCTCCATGAGCTTGAGCCGGGTGGCGGTCGGCTCGTCGGCCAGGACGAAGACCCGCACCTTGAAGGGATGGTACTTGGTCAGGCCGGCATCGCCCGCCAGTTGGGGCGAAACGTCGAAGCCCTGCACCTCGGTGAAGCCCACGGCCTCGGTATAGAACGTCGCAGCCTTCTCCACGTCGCTGACCACCACTCCGATGTCGATCGTCGACCGCGAAAATGCCTTCTTCATGTTGCTCGTCTGTGCCGTTTGGGCCATGAGTAGACCCATCGTCAGGCATACGCCCAGCGTGATGAGAACCATGCGCCTTTTCATGCTGTCTCTCCTGTACTGGATGGTTGCATTGCCAAGGCGGTGCGAACCGGCCGTCCGCCTCGCTCGTTCGGCCCCAAGGTTATCGCAAACCGCCAGGATTGGCAAGTGCCCGACCCGTTTGGCGTCCGCGGCCATGGTTGACAGCATGGGGCTGCCATCCAAGGTCTTCGAATGGCCCGGATTGACGTGTCTGTGAAAACTCCTGACGACCTGAGATCAAGCCCTGACAAGCTGACTCTGTCACCCCTGCGGAGACAGGGGGCCAGACTCTATCGAGGCAGTCTTGATTCCCCTCTGCGGGGGAATGACAACAGAAGCGGGCTGCCGAGGACGCTAGTATGGCAAGACGCCGTCACCCGAGAATTTGCACACATGCAGATTGACGGGTTTCGTCACTTTGCCTTGGCCTGTTCGTGTGAAGCGGGTATAATGAGACCCGTCCGGATGGGCTTGGCGGTGTGGCTGGTCAGAAGCGGGAGTTGCACGTGTCGGAGATGGGCGAGGAGACATATCGAGACACTTCTGCGGTGGTTCGGTCGGAAGCCCCTTCCGGCGGATATCGCTGGGCGGTGGTGTGCTGTATTGTGGCCACGATTATCACCGCGCCGGTCGGGTTCTTCCTGTGGGGGGGCTATGTTGAAGCCGTGAATCCCGACTATAATCCGTTCGGGGTGGTCGTTTACGCCCTCCTCTGTATGATCTTGATAGTCCCCGTTGCGCTTGTGAACATGGGGCTCATCGCTCCGCTCGTTGCCCGGCCGCTTGCAGAGAAAGGGGCATATGGTCGCGCACTGCTGCGCAACGCGGTGCTTTTGCTAGCTGGAGTGTTGGCCATCGTCGGATGGGCAGGGTTCACGTGGGTTTGCGCCAAGGTTTTCGCTGGATCGACTCTGCTTCGGGTTTTGGCGTACACGATCATCCCCTGGCAATTGGCGATACTGCTGTTGCCGCCCTTGGTTGCCGGGTCGTTGGTCTATTCATTTCTTGTGGTGGTGTTGCGGCGACGAATCGAGAGAGGATGAGCGTCTCCGCGCCATAAGCACGCCCGACAGCTTATTCCAAATGGTTCAAAGACAGAGCCGCGATCCCAGCCTCGCCTATCATCCACGCAGGCGGGAGCCGGGATCTGATCGAGACAGTCTGGATTCCCGCCTGCGCGGGAATGACAAGCGTAGCCGGTTCGCAATTCCTTGTACCAAAGCACGTTGCCGCGGCTCTAGAACCCAAGAGACAGATCCGGGTATGGTGTACGCGGAAGGTTGACAGCGAGGGGGCCGGGCCGGTAGTCTATGGGGCTTGATAGTTGACCCTCATAAGGACAGGCTTCATGAAGATTTCGCTGGAATGGCTGAACGACTATATCGAGACGGGCCTGGAGGCCGAGGCGATCGCGGAGATTTTGAGCGATCTGGGCTTTCCCTGCGAAGGGATCGACCGCGTTGGGGACGACGTCGTGCTGGACGTCGAGGTCACGAGCAACCGCGGTGATTGCCTCAGTCATATTGGCGTGGCGCGGGAATTGGCGGCGGCGATGGGTAAGGAACTGAGACTGCCCCAGGTCGAGCTGGCAGAGGCCGAGAAAGCGGCCTCGGAGTACGTTGCGGTGGAGATCCAGGAGCCCGAGCTGTGCGGCCGGTACACGGCCCGCGTGATCGAGGGCGTCAAGGTGGGTCCGGCGCCCGACTGGATGGTCCGGCGTCTGACGGCCATCGGCATGCGGAGTGTCAACAACGTGGTCGATGCGACCAACTACGCGATGATGGAAACGGGCCAGCCGCCGCACGCATTCGATTTCTCGACGGTGCAGGGGGGGCGGATCGTGGTTCGCCGTGCCATCCCCGGTGAGCGGATCGTCAGTATCGACGGGTCCCAATGCGACTTGACGCCGGAGATGCTGGTGATTGCCGATGCGAAGCAGCCGGTAGGCATTGCAGGTGTGATGGGGGGCTTGCAGACCGAGGTGGGCGACGCCACGACGACGATCTTGCTGGAGGATGCCTGGTTCGATCCGGTTTGCGTACGTACCACGGCCCGGCGGCTGTCGCTGCCTTCCGATGCGGCGTTTCGTTTCGAGCGCATCGTGGATATCGAGCGGGTGGACTGGGCCTCTCAACGCACGGCCCAATTGATCGTTCAGGTGGCTGGGGGCCGCGTGGCGCAAGGCGTGGTGGACGTCTATCCGAAGAAACCGGAGGTCGCGCCGGTGGCCATGCGCCTGTCGCGCCTGAACAAACTGCTGGGCATCGAGGTGCCGACCGATACGGTGGTGAAGATCCTTTCGTCGCTTTGCTTCGAACCGCAGATTGCCGACGACACGGTGACCTGCTTGGTGCCCACGTGGCGCAGCGATATTCAGCGTGAAGTCGATCTGATCGAAGAGGTCGCCCGGGTCTACGGCTACGACAAGGTCCCGACGCGCAGACGCATTCAGATCGAGGCGGTGGCCGCCGATCCGCGCCAAAAGCTTAGCGAGTCGATCGGGGCCTTCCTCAACGGCTGTGGTTTCTACGAAACCGCGACGGTCACGTTCGTCGACCAGGCGACGGCCAAGCTGTTCGCCGACGGGGAGGTGGGCGAACTGCTCGGTGTCAAAGACGTCTCACGCAAGAGTGCCAACCTGCTGCGCCAGACCGTGCTCGGTTCGTTGCTGACGGTTTTGAAGACCAACGTCAACGCCAAGAATTTGCCGTGTCGCATCTATGAGATCGCCGATACGTTCGCGCCGTCACCGAGCTCGGAGGCGCTGCCGAACGAGGCGACGAAACTGGCCCTGGTGTGCGATGGGGATCTGCGTTGTCTCCGCGGGGCGGTTGAGGGACTGATCAAGAGCATCGACCGGAGTGCCGAAGTGGATTTTGCGCCGGTCGATCTGGTGTGGGCGGAGGCCGGGGCTGAGGTGCGCGTCAACGGGGTGGCATTGGGCCAGGCCGGCGTCTTTGGCGCGGCCGTGAGGGATGCCTTCGATTTCAAGGAGCTGACGCCGTGCGGCGCCGAACTCGACTTCCGGGCCCTGATGGAATTGAAGGGCGGGCCCGTCAAGATCAAGCCCATCCCGCGCTTCCCGGCGGTCGAACGCGATCTGTCGATCCTGGTGGCCGATAACATCGCCTGGGCCGCCATCTCGGAGGCGGTGCGGAGCAACTGTCCGCCGGAGTTGGAAGACATCCGGTTCGTGGACATCTATCGGGGCAAGGGCATCGCGGCCGACAAGAAAAGCGTGACGCTGTCCCTGCGTTTCCGCGACGAAGACGGTACCCTGACTCACGAGACGGTAGACGGCTACCAGGCGGCCATCGTTGCGAGCCTCGAGCAGACCGTCGGCGCCGAATTACGGACTGCCTAGCTGCTGTGGCCCTTTGATTCGGGTGGCAGTGTCAAGTCCGGAGGGCTTGGCGATGGCTCCAATTCGTGAGGGCCTGCGGCCATGTGCGGGCTATCCGGTCCTGCCATCCCCAAGCTGCGCTTGAGGCTGCCACACAGGGCAGTCCCTGGAACCCCCCCCCCCATTTTCCTGGCCTCTGAGGGGGTGATTTCTGCTATAATAGAGGTGCTGGGCAGTGGAAGTTTTTCGCCGCGCCCTGTAACCAAACGGGGGCGGAATTCACTGTCATAGCGAATGTGGACTGCATGGCCCGGCCGGCGGAGGCCGGCAGGGCGACCCGCGGTGGTTACCTGGCAGTCCGAAAGACTGAGGTCCCGGCTGTGAAAGCGGATGTCGAAGCCGGATGAGAGGCCCCAGAGGCCGTGGGGGTCATGCGTTCCGCGGAGCAGGGGGGCTGGTTCCGTTGCGCTGTGCAAGGAACCTGCACCAGTCACGTGAGTTACGGCAGTTCCCCTGGTCCTGGCTATCAGCCCGTGCTGCGGATGCCACGTGGCGCGACCATAGATGAGAGGGTGGAGTTCTAATGCGAGAAGCGGCGGAGATGGACAGAGCAAGGCGATGCCGAACGATTTCGGGTCGTGCCCGAGACGCGCGATCGGCGCGGCGCGCCAGGTGCCTGCCGCTGCGGCGGTGGGGAGGTGTTCTGGGGTGTCTGCTCTTTTTCCTGGCCGGCGGAGTCGACGCGGCTGACGTGGCGCGCGGACCGTCGATCGATCGGGTCCATGGCCGCCGGACAGCGCTGGCGCGGCGCCTGGCGGAGCCGACGGTGCGGCAGGAGGTCGCGCAGGCCATAGCGGAGCAGCGTCGTCAGGCGAAACAGGACGCCTGGGATCTGGCGGTGCGTCAGGGCCGACAGCCCTGGGGCCAGTTCGGCAGCGTGTATTACGAACTGACGGCCATCAAGGGCGGCCTGGTCTATGTGATGCGCACGCTGAACCTCAACTCGGCGCTCTCGACGGCCGTCGATCAGATCCGAGACATGCCCCCCTACGAGCTCAGCGGGGCCGGCCAGACCGTGGGCGTCTGGGACGGGGGCAGCGCCCGGGCGTCTCATCAGGAATTTCCGGGTCGCGTCAGTGTGGGGGACGAGGGACAACCGGTAGATCATTCAACGCACGTGACCGGCACGATCGCCGCCGGTGGGACGAAGGCCGGCGCACTGGGATTGGCGCCCGACGTTCGGATCGAGAGTTATGACTTCGACGAGGACTTGGCGGAGGTCGCGCTGCTGGCGATGAGCCGCGCTGATGAACCGAACAAGATCCAGATCTCCAACCACTCGTACGGCTGGATTGCCGGCTGGGACAACAGCGGGTTCCTGCCCGCCTGGTACGGCACGTGGGGCCAGCGCGAGAGCGAGCTGTTCGGCAGTTACGATGAGACGGCCCGCGACTGGGACGCCCTGTGCTACGCGGCCCCGTACTACTTGCCGTTCAAGGCGGCCGGCAACGATCGCGGCGATGGGGTCCCCAGACCGGGCGAACGATTCGAGTACTACACCGACGCCGATGGCTGGCAATTCAAGCAGTACGATCTCAACTCCGATCCGTACCCCGATGCGTGGGATGCAGGGGGGTACGACACCCTGCCGGCCGACGCGACCGCCAAGAACACCGTGACCGTCGGGGCCATCGACGTCTCCCAGGCCCCGGGACGCGACCTGGCCGCGGTGACGATGACGGACTTTGCCAGTTGGGGGCCGACCGACGATGGGCGGATCAAACCGGATCTCGTGGCGCATGGCGTCGACGTGTATTCGACCACGGCCGGCAGCGACCGCAGCTACGATGTCCTCTCCGGGTCGAGCATGGCCACGGCGGCCGCGTCCGGGGCGGCCGTGCTGTTGCCCGAGTTCTACGCTCGCTTCTCGCCGGACCGTGCGATGCGCAGTGCGACCATCAAAGCCCTGCTGATCCACACCGCCGACGACCTCGGTAACCCCGGGCCCGACTATCGCTATGGGTGGGGTCTGATCAATGCCAGAGTTGCCATCGGGCACATCGACATGCACTTTGCCTTTCCGGACGCCAACGCGATCGTTGAGGACGTTGTGGATCTGACCGCAACCGGCCGATCCTATGCGTTTGACTGGGATGGCGTCAGCCCGATTCGCGCCACCCTGGTCTGGACCGATCCGCCCGGCGCCGCCCTGGAGGGGCTGGACAATCGGACGCTGTGCCTGGTGAACGATCTCGACCTGCGCGTTTTCGATCCCGAAGGAACGATGTACGCCCCATTCGTACTGGCTCCTTCCCGGCCCGACGATCCGGCCACCGTGGGCGACAACACCCGCGACAACGTCGAGCAGGTGTGGATCGAAACACCCCTGGTTGCCGGGCGGTATCGGATCGAGGTGACCCACAAGGCCGAGCTCGTCGACGAGCGACAGGAGTACTCGTTGCTGCTCAGCGGCCAGCAGCTCAGCCAGGCCAAGCCGATCGATCCCAACGACGACCTCCTCGAGTGATGCGACCTGGGCAACCCGGTTCGGTACGGCCCTGAACGACCGCCACCAGAATCACGCCGCCGCCATTTTCCCCGGTGAACATTTCTTTCGGCCGGCGGTATCTTTTTCTTTGAAGACAGGCTGCCATCGGTGCCGATATCATCAGGTGGCAGGGAAACGCAGGTGCTTCCCGGGCCGGGCGCGACGCGGTTCTATTTCCTTGACGAGGCGCGTCTGATGTGGTATAAAATGCTTGCGGGCTGACCCCTGCAGTGTTCGTTTAGAATGCATGCAGTTGAAAGAACCGATACCCGTACTCAGGGAAATCAGGTCTCGGCGGATCGGACACGCCTACTCGATAGGATCTCCGGACGTGAGCAACGATTGCCCACTTGGCAGTGATGGGTTCTCTTCAATAAGCATTCTGACGGCACAGGTGGAGGTGAGCTGGCACTTGATAAAAAGGCCTGTCTTGACAGGCCTTTTTTTGTTGTTTTGTGGGGGCGGGGCGCCTAGGATTATCGGGCCGTGGGCCCCGTCGAATGCTGCAAATACCTGGGGGTTTTGGGGTTAAGCAAGCAAAAGGATTTGCCGATGAGAAGGTGTGAGCCGACTTAGCTCCGAGTGGTACCTTCGCATGAGGATGTCATGACTTTGTGAGGAGTAGAAATGCCGAGTGTCCGTAATTTCACTGTTCTGCCAGCATTGCCGGATTCGCTGCAAGACCTGGATACGGTCGCCAGGAACCTGTTTTGGGCCTGGAACCCCCAGTTTGTGGAACTGTTCAAGCGTATCGACCCGAGTCTTTGGGCCAGTTGTGGCCATAATCCCATGAAGCTGCTGGGCAGTGTCTCCCAGACGCGTCTGCAGGCGCTGGCGCGGAACGAGAGCTTTCTGAATGAATTGGAGCAGGCGCGCGAGACGCTCTGCTCCTACCTCGAGGCGCCGACGTGGTACGATCGCGTCTGCCCGCAGACGACCAAGCCGGTGGTGGCGTATTTCAGCGCCGAGTTCGGACTGCACGAATGCCTGCCGATCTACTCCGGGGGCCTCGGCATTCTCGCCGGCGACCATCTCAAGAGTGCCTCGGATCTGGGCATTCCGCTGGTCGGCGTCGGCTTGATGTACCAGAAGGGCTATTTCCGCCAGTACCTGAACATCGATGGCTGGCAGCAGGAGGCCTACGTCGAGAACGACGCGTTCAACATGCCGATCGAGCTGGTCCGCAAGGGCAGCGGTCAGCCTCTGACCATCAGCGTCGAGTACCCGGGGCGCAGCGTGCAGGCCCAGATATGGGCCGTCTCGGTCGGTCGCATTAAGCTGTATCTGCTGGACACCAACATCGCGCCGAACTCCTCGGTCGATCGGATGATTACCAGCAGCCTCTACGGCGGCGACCGCGAGCTGCGGATTCGCCAGGAAGTCCTGCTGGGCATCGGTGGCCTCAAGGCCCTGCTGGCCATGGGCATTTCCCCGACCGTCTGTCATATGAACGAAGGCCACGCCGCCTTCATGGCGCTGGAGCGCATTCGGCAACTGCGCAGCGACAAGAACATGACGTTTGACGAGGCCGTCGAAGCGACGCGCTCGGGCAACGTTTTCACCGTCCATACGTTGGTCAAAGCCGGCCTCGATGAGTTCGAGGTCGAGCTGATGGACAAATACTTCGGCCACTACTTCCCGCATCTGGGTGTCAACCGCCGGCAGTTTTTGGCGCTGGGCCGCATGCTCCCGGACGACGAGAACGAGCCGTTCAAGATGCCCGTCCTCGCGATCCGGCTCAGCGGCTATATCAACGGTGTCAGCAAGTTGCACGGCGACATCTCCCGCGGCGTCTGGGGCACGCTCTGGCCCGGCATCCCGGAGAAGGAAGTGCCGATCATCGCGATCACCAACGGCATCCACATGAAGACCTGGCTCGCCAATGAGATGGGCGGCCTGTTCCAGCGCTACCTGGGCCCGACCTGGTCCGAGAGCGTCTTCGACAAGTCGGTGTGGGATCCGGTGGATCAAATTCCCGACGAAGAGCTCTGGAGTGCCCACCAGCGGTGCAAAGAGCAACTGATCGTCTTCGCCCGCAAGCGTCTGATGGCGCAGATGCAGCGTCGCGGCCGTTGCCACGGCGAGCTGCGCCAGGCCGAAGAGGTCCTGGACCCTGAGGCCCTGACCATTGGCTTCGCCCGGCGCTTCGCCTCCTACAAGCGGGGTGATCTGCTCCTGAAAGACGCCAAGCGTCTGGCCAAGCTGCTGAACAATAAGGACCGGCCGGTGCAGATCATCTTTGCCGGCAAAGCCCACCCGAAAGACACTGGCGGCAAGGAGATCATTCGGCGCATCGTGCGGTTCGCCTCGGACGATTCCGTGCGCCGTCGTATCGTCTTCCTGGAGGACTACGACATCGACGTGGCCCGCTTTCTGGTGCGCGGCGTTGACGTTTGGCTCAACAACCCGATCCGGCCCATGGAGGCCAGCGGGACCAGCGGCATGAAGGCCGCCGTCAACGGCGTCCTGAACATGAGTACGCTCGACGGCTGGTGGCCCGAGGGCTACGTCCCGGACGGCGGCTGGGTCATCGGTGACGGCGAAGAATATGCCGACCCCGAGTATCGCGACATGGTCGAGGCCCAGTCGATCTACAGCATCCTCGAAAACGAAGTGGTGCCGCTGTTCTACAATCGCAGCAGCGACAACCTGCCGCGCACGTGGATTCAGAAGATGAAGACCACCATCAAGTGGGTGTCGCCGCGCTTCAATACGCACCGCATGCTGGCCGACTACACGCGTCAGTTCTACAACCCCGCGGCCGCCCGCTATCGCTACCTGGCGGCCGAGGCGATGACCCGGGCCAAGGCGTTCTCACGCTGGAAATCGGAGATTCGCCAGGCCTGGCCCGAGTTCGCGGTCAAGGACGTCGAGGTCAACGTCAGCAATGGCGAAGCAGGCGAACAACTGAATCCGAGACATCCGCAACTGAAGGTCGGCTCGGAGTTGAACGTGCGGGCCCGCGTCAAACTGGGTCGCGTTCGGCCCGATGAGGTCTCGGTTCAACTGTATTACGGTCCGACCGATTCCTGGGGCAACATCCAGGAGGGGTCGCCCGTGCCCATGAGCCACGAGCAGGCCATCAACGGCGACGGCGAGCATTGGTTCAGCGGGACCATGCAGTGCAAGACCACCGGCCAGCACGGCGTGGCGGTGCGGGTTCTGCCCAACCATCCCGACCAGGCCAATCCTTACGATCTCGGCCTGATCCTTTGGGAAAAGGGCTAGACGATCACGAAATGAAGGCGTAGACGCGGGGCCGAGTGCTACTCGGCCTCGCGCTCGCTTATCAGCTTGTAGGCCACCTCGGCCGAAGACGCCTGCTCCAGGGCGCTCTTGAATTTCTCATCGAGCATCAGCCGGCTGATCTGCGCCAGCGCCTGGATGTGCGGACCCGTCTGGTCCAGCGGCGAGACCAGCAGGATGACGATCGTCACCGGTTTGTCGTCGACGCTCTGGAATTCGATGGGCTCTTTCGCCACCCCCAGCGCCATGACCAACTCTTTTACCGCGTTGCACTTGCCGTGCGGAATGGCGATCCCCGAGCCGATCCCCGTACTGCGCGTCTTCTCGCGCGTGAACACCGCGTCGTGTGCCGCCTGGCGGTCGGCCAGCAGCCCGGCCTCGTCGAGGACGTCGAGCAGTTCGGTCATCACCGCTTCTTTGTCCTGATTGACTAACGGAACTCTAACACACGTCGGATGCAGTATTTGCGTCAATACCATTATCTAAGCGACCAAAGAAAAAGTGGACAACTCCAGTTAAAACAAAACTCCTACTATAGCAGTGGCGCGGCCGGCCGCCAAGCGTCTTTTTCCTCGCGGCGCAGTATTTCCCCACGGTGTAGCAGGTAACAGGCTCAAGCGGTGGCAGGCTCAGGCCCGATGGACTTGGGCATGGAAGACCGTAGCGAGCCCCCGCACACGGGCCTCGTCCGCAAGCCCGGAGGGGATATCTCTTGATCGCCTCAAGTGCGTTTCGTAAGATGGCTCGTGGTACACGGAGATAGTCATATGGCGTTATCGTGCAGAGATGCGGTGATGGACCAGGTAGGCAAGATTCAGCAGCGCTATGGCACAGAACAACCATCCACACTGACCCCAGGAAAGGATCTACTCGTGACAAGCCAGACGAACAGACCAGAGAAGGGCCGGGGCGTGTCTCCGGGCCGAAGAAGGTTCCTCAAGGCAACGGCGGCGACCGTGGCATTGCCTTACGTCGTCCCGGCCTCGGCGCTGGGCAACGCCGGGGCCACCGCGCCGAGTAACCGGATCGTGATGGCCGGCATCGGCATCGGCAATATGGGCCGGGGCGATCAGGGCTCGTTCCTGGGGCGCAGCGACGTCCAGTACGTGGCCATGTGCGACGTCAAGAGGGAGGTGCGCGAGGCCTCCACGAACCGCATCAACGAGAAGTACCAGAACAAGGACTGCAAAGCGTACAACGATTTCCGCGAGATCATGGTGCGCGACGACATCGACGCGGTGCATTGCGCGACGCCGGACCATTGGCATGCGATCATCGTGATCGAGGCCTGCCGTCACGGCAAGGATATCTATTGCCAGAAGCCCGAGACCAAGACGCTCCGCGAGGGCAAGCTGATGATCGACGCCGCCCGGCGCTACAGTCGCGTCGTCTCCGGCGGCAGCCAGCGCGTCCTGGGGGATTACCGTAAAACCGTCGATGCCTGCTGGGGCGGCCAGAACGGTACCGTCAAGTCGATCAACGTCAACGTCGGGCCGTTTCCTAGGGACTGCAACAAGGAGCCGCAGCCGGTTCCCGCGGGCTTCGACTGGGACCGCTGGCTGGGGCCCGCCCCCTGGGCGCCGTACCATCCGCACCGGTGCAGCGGCAGCTACAGCATCGACGGCACGAGTTGGCGGTCGTTCAAGGACTACTCCGGCGGTGGCATGACCGACTGGGGGGCCCACCATTTTGGCGGCGCCACCTTCGCGATTGACGTGCGCGAGATGGAGCCCGAAGAGGTCATCTTCCACAACGAGAACGGCCGCAAGTTCGCGACCTGCCGCTTCCCGAACGGCAAGCTGATCCACCACAACTACCCCGACCGTGGCAACATGGACGTGGACTTCACGGGCGATCCCGTGCCCGCCAAGCCCGTTCCCAGCTACGCCGGCAGCGGGGGCATCTACGGCGACTTCATCGACTGCGTTAAGACCCGCCGCAAACCGTTCCGCGATATCGAACTGGCGGTCCACACGGCCAACGTGTGCCACCTGTTCCTCGCGGCCTACGAGTTACAGCGGTCGCTGAAATGGGACACGACCAAGCAGCAGTTCGTCAACGACGACGAAGCCAACCGCCTGGTCGACGTCGCCAGAAGAGAACCGTGGGTGATTTAAGCAAGCGACCGCTTCGACAAGGAGATTTCATAATGACGACGAAAGCAACCACTGGAGTGACACTGGCGACCGGCACGGCGAGCCTGGCCTTGGCCGCCGCGGACGACGCCTTCAATACGCTGAAGACCTATGACTGGGGCGCGGACCCCGCGAGCCTCAAAGCTATCGATGACGCGATCATCGCCACGCAGGGCGACGCCGCCGGCCGGAACGCGATCGAAAAGCGCCTACTGGACGCCGCAAACGGCGGTATCTCGCGCTCGGCCCTGGATTATGTATGCCGCCGGCTGCGGATCGTGGGCACGGCCCGGTCCGTTCCGACCCTGGCCGCGCTGTTGGCCGACGAGAAGACCTCGCACATCGCCCGCTACGCGCTGGAGCGCATCCCGGACGAAGCCGCGGCCGCGGCGCTGCGGGACGCGCTGCCCAAGGTCGATGGTAAACTGAAGCCGGGTATGATCGGTTCGCTGGGCACCCGCCGTGACGCCCAGAGCATCAAGGCTCTGGCCAAGTATCTGGGCGATTCCGATATGCCGATCGCCAAGGCCGCGGCCCAATCGCTGAGCTTGATCGGCACGCCGGCCGCCGCTGACGAACTGGCCGCGTTCGCCAAGAACGCCCCGGCCCAGATGAAGATGCCCATCGCCGACGCCCGCCTGACCTGCGCCGAGCGCCTCCTCGCCGACGGCAACAAAGCCGCGGCCCTGGCCATCTACAAAGCCCTCAACGCCAGCACCCAACCCACCCCAGTAAGAACCGCCGCCATGAAAGGCATGGTCAACGCCGCCACCCAGAGGTAAGTCCGCACCTCAGTCAACCAAACGACAGAAACAAAGCCCGCACCGACCCCAAGTCCGTGCGGGCTTCTTCGATAGAGAACAACTGAGAGACCGAGGCAGTGGCCCGGAGATATGGACTCAGCGCGATGATGCTTTCTGGCCTCTTTCTGTAAGAGCCCACCTTGGCCCCGTGGCCCGCTCAATTTCGGATACACAGCCCTTCGTCCGCAAACTAAGAAGCAGCCTATCGATCTTGTCCAGCGTGAAACCAAGCTCCTTTGCAAGCCCCCTCGCAGAGCGCAGGATCCATTTCGATTTGGCCATTCCCCTCAAAACTTGAGTTTCGTCATCTGAAAGAACGATGTCTTTGTCAGACGCGAATTCAAGAGCGTCCGCTTCTGTATCTCCTTCAATGCCAGCATCCACAGCTTTCTCTACGTCTGCGACTCTGCTCTCAAACTCAGCAATAACATTGCCTATCTGAAATCTGCGAATCCGAGCGATCGTGTCGCCAATGTCTGGGATGAGTAGCACCAGAGCGGCCAAAAGGGTCAGGTAGAAAGACGTGTTATCGTACTTGAAGTTGGGCCAGACAACCCTGCACGCGATCAGGGCCAAAGCTAGTACGGCGACGATGTACCGAGCCTTCACAATCGCCTTAAGTCCTCCGAGCAGCTTGCCGAGCATTCGCATGGCAGTTCTCCTTCCTGAGCACTCTATTGTACCGGATAGTCCGTCAGTATGCCTGGTGTTCCGCCTCCCCGATACTCGAAGTAGGTGGGGACGGGCGGCCGTTCGTTTTCTCATCTGGTGGGATAGCAAGCTTCTCTGCATCCAGCCCAAGCCGTTGAGCCAACAACTTGACCGTCTCAAAGAATCGCCTCCGCACGAAGGTATTCTCGAAGCTGACGTTCCGTGTTTCCAGAAATCTGCTCCAGTTCAATTCCATTACACTGCGATCTGCGCCCCACTGTAGGAGCATCGTAGGAAGGTCCTCGGGCATCTTTGCATCCGGGAGTCTCTCGACACTACCGACGGTCATAAGCCGAAGCCTGCCCATGCGCCCAGCAGCAGACAACTTCTTAAGCGGCGCACACAGAGGGCCGTAGAACGTCTCCCAGCAACCCGGGACCTGGGGCATCCGTTCCTCTGTGACAATCAGCGGAACGATCGGCGTCACCGTCCAATCGTATGGTGGCATGGGTGATCCCCCGATCTCTCCTCTCCGAAGCGCTCTGATGGTTGCCTCAAGTTGATCCACCGCCTTGCGTAGTCCGATCTTCTCTAACTCCTTCTGGCGCTCCTCAATCGAGAGAAACGATGCATGATTTACCCCCACAAAATGCGTGCCCTTGACTTCAACAACGATTACCTTGTCAGGAAACCAGATCAGGAAATCGGCGCGCTTTTCGTGCTTGTCCTCGGGGACGCGCAGCACCTGGTCAGGATAGGCGGATTCAAACAGTGAACGGACATATGACTCAAAGACACTCCCGTAGAGTCTCCCAATGGCCTGCTTATTGGTGTACGGCTCCGGCAGCTTCTTCGCCAGAGCGGCGGTCAGGATCGCGTGTCGAACGCTATCGAAGAGACTCCGCGCCAACGCTGTGTGGCTTAGCACGAATGCTCCCCGGTCACCAAAATCTACAATCGGAGACTCTGATAGAGCAATGAGATTCCAGTCGCGGATCGGGCGGTTTCCCTCGCGTTTCTTGATCAGAGCTCGCAGATCACTCAACGATTTCATACGGACCGCCGCATAGGCGCCGAGAACATCCGCTTCCTTTGGGTTCTTGTCCCGACGTGAGAGTGGTAGTGCGTGCCAGGCGTTCGCAATCTCATCGAGTGAACGCGACTCTTCTTGAATAGTAATGGTCAGCCCACCGAGAATCCAGTCGACCGCACTCACTTCTGTGGCTATCTGGAACAGTTTTAGGTACTCGACCACGTCTTCGCTCTGCTCGCTCCGGTTCATCTCATAGAAGTAGAAAGCCCGAGTTGCATATACCCACGCCGGTGTTGTAGACATTCGAATCTGATCCTGGACTGTGATGGCAAGCAGAGATTCAACGCCGCCTGATTCTAGACGGTCGCCGATCATGATGTCCGCCGTCATGAGTAATGCAAGAGTGAGGTCTTGTCTTCCCTCATCACAATCGAGCTTGCTCGTTCCGGTTTCGGGCGCGTGGAGGACTACAAGCTGCTGCAATGTGCTGATCTGCCGCTCATAGTATAATGCCACCTTTTGACCAGGTTTTAGACTTCGCTTGAACTTCTCTAGCCTCTGGCGCACTGGGTGTGGGACGGTACCACCGATCACTCGTTGTATACGTTCCGTTGTCAGCGTTTCGTCCGTTGCGAGCAAGTGATGAATTCTAGAGAGATAACTCAACCACTCAGTTGCGCGATACTTCTTCACGATTCCGACAAGATCCTCCAGGCGTGCGTCCGAACCATAAAGATCTCTATGTGTCGGCATCACCGCAATCTGCGGAAGAAAGTGAGTCACATCGCCGTCTACCATTTTGAATCAGACCCCTACGTAAAAGGTCACTTGCCAAGGCGAGACGGAATCGGTGTCCCGTCCCGCCAGTAGATCATGCCAGCACGAGTAGCCGTAGACGGTACGCCAAGCCTTATACTCACTCCGTCTCATGATGCACGATAGTCTCGAAAGTCGACCCTCTATTGTATGCGTAGGACATTCGACAGGCAAACGTCTTGTTGAGCGAAATGTCTCGGGGCAGTGGTTTACGGCTTGACATGGTGGCCGGAGGTATGTAATCTAGTAAACACAACCATATTCCGTTTTTGCACTGAATTGTGAGTGGTAGGTCGCAAATTGGAAATAGCCAATGGGAAGGGTGGGAATGACGGAGGACGGAAGGCAGAAGACAGAGGGCGGAGAGCGGAAGACGGAGGAGAGAATACAGAGGACGGATGACAGAGGGCAGACGACGGAGGGCGGAACATGGGAGAAGCGCTACGGGCGGGGTTTCACGCGATACGCGGGACGCGATACGCGCTACGGGGCACGCGCGGGGTGTCATCATTTGTGCAAAACGAACCCAATTTTCGCTGGGGCGATTCTGGGGCTAACGTCTTTTCAGGCCTTGGGTTACCGGGGCGACAGGCCGGTTGGCATGGGCCGGAAGCGAACCCAATCGAAGCCAATTTGGTCCAGGCGGGAGGTGCGGAGGACGGAGGGCAGAGGACAGAGGACGGAGGGCGGGGGACAGACGACGGAGGGCCGAGGGACGGGGAGGGGGAGCGAGGATCTCGGATTTCGAGCTTGCCGGTCAGGGCCAGCGCGCCAAACAAAGCCAATTTGGCGGTCGAGGGGGCCCGCATCGGGGATCTCAAATCTCAGATCTCAAATTCGGCCTTCCGGGCTGCGGGGCGGCCTGCGGGGCCAGTTGGGGGAACTTTCGGCTTTACAGGGGGGCTCAGGGCACTAGAATCGGCTGTTTACGCCCGACGGGGGCAAACGTAAGTGCAGTGAATCGGCCTTGGGGCCGGCAGACATAGTAGTGGGAGTTATCATGAGCAGTATCGCGATCTACGACACGACGCTTCGGGACGGCATGCAGGCCGAGGGGGTGAGTTTCTCGCTGGAGGACAAGCTATCCATCGCCCAGCGTCTGGACAACCTGGGCGTGCACTATATCGAGGGGGGCTACGCCGCGTCGAACCAGAAGGAGATGCAGTTCTTCGAGGAGGTGGCCAAGCTCGGTTTGAGCCACGCGAAGATCACGGCGTTCGGCAGCACGCGGCGGGCCGACCGGACCGTCGAAGACGATGCCTCCCTGAATTCGATCCTGGCCTGCAAGACGCCCGCGGCCACCCTGGTCGGCAAGACCTGGGACCTGCACGTGACCACCGTGCTGGGCTGCTCGCTGGACGACAATCTGACGATTTGCGCCGAGTCGATCCGCTACCTGAAACAGAAGGGGATGGAAGTGATCTTCGACGCCGAGCATTTCTTCGACGGCTACAAGGAGAACCCGGAATACGCGCTGAAAGTCCTGGCCGCCGCGGCCGAAGCCGGCGCCGATGCCCTGGTGCTCTGCGATACCAACGGGGGCTCGCTGCCCGAGCAGGTCTTCGAGATCACCGGCGCGGTGTGCAAAGCGCTCGGTTCGGTCACGATCGGCATCCACACGCACAACGACGTCGACTGTGCCACGGCCAGTTCCCTGGCCGCCATCCGCGCCGGCGCGCGGCACGTGCAGGGCACGATCAACGGGATCGGCGAACGGACGGGCAACGCGAACCTGCTTGCGGTGATTCCCAACCTGACACTGAAGATGGGGTATGAGACACTGCCGCCGGAGAAGATCAAGACGCTGACGGAAATGTCGCGCTTCATCTTCGGGGTGGCCAATATGGCGCCGGTGATGAACTTGGCCTATGTGGGCGAGAGTGCGTTCGCGCATAAGGCGGGCCTGCACGTCGACGCGTTGCGCAAGAGCAAGAAGACGTACGAGCATATCGATCCGGCCCTGGTCGGCAACGAGCGGCGCTTCCTGATCTCGGAACTGAGCGGCAAGTCGAACATCCTGGCCGAACTGGAGAAGGCCGACCTTGGCGAGGACAAGGCGCTGGCCAAGAAGGTCTTGGGACGCGTGCAGGAGTTGGAAAACGAGGGCTATCAGTTCGAGGCGGCCACCGCCAGCTTCGATCTGCTGGTCAAGAAGATCATGGGGACGTTCAAGCCGTCCTTCGAGTTGATCAAGTACCACGTGGACGTCGAGAAACGCAAGAGCGGCGAGCTGGTGACTGAGGCGACGGTGAAGCTGCGCGTCGGCGACGGGGTCGAGCACGTGGTGGGCGAGGGCGACGGTCCGGTGAATGCCCTGGACGCGGCGTTGCGGAAATCGCTGGAGGTCTTCTACCCGAGTATTCGGGACGTGCACCTGTTCGATTACAAGGTTCGCGTGGTCAACGCGAAAGAGGGCACGGCCGCACGCGTCCGCGTGGTGATCGAGTCGCGCGACAAGCACGCGATCTGGGGCACGGTCGGCGTCTCGGAAAACGTCATCGAGGCCAGTTGGCTGGCCCTGGTCGACAGCGTCGAGTACAAGCTGCAACAACTGCAGAGCTAGCGCTCCTTTTCAAGTGCAGAGATTGCCCCGACGAAAGATGCGTCTTTCGGGGTTACCGAGGCGGTGCGTCCGAGAACCGCGCGGCGGTCAGGCAGCGTGCGGCGGACCGGGCTTATAGGACACTGCGGGCAAAGAAACGCTCGACCAGTGCGTCAGCGGCGCCAGTCGGGCTTGCGCACCATCAACGGAGGCATTTGGTGGGTCGGGGGCGTGCGTCGTCCGATGCGGACGCAGCTCCGGCCGCTGGGGTACCAACGGAGGGTGAAGAGCTTGGTCTTCAGCAGGAATTTGTCTTTTTTCAGCTTGGCAAACATAAGTATTTCAGGGCGTTCCCAGTCCTTCACGATACACCATCACCCTCCCCCTATCGACCAATCGCCCGGGGGACTTTCGCCCAAAAAGGCGCAGGGCAGGCCGTTTTAGGCAGCGCTGCCCTGCGTTTGTGGTCGGAGGCGGTGAGGATGCGTCTACTGACTGACGGGAATCCCGCGTTCGGCGAGATAGCTCTTCATTTCTTTGATGCTGAAGGTCCCGAAATGAGCGATGGACGCAACGAGGACGGCGTCCGCGTGCCCCTCGGTAATGGCCTGGTAGAGATGTTCGAGGGTGCCGGCGCCGCCGGAGGCGATGACCGGCAGCGAGACGGCATCAGCGACGGCACGCGTCATGGCGAGATCGTAGCCGGTCTGTTTGCCGTCGGTGTCCATGCTGGTCGGGAGGATGGCGCCGGCGCCGAGCGACTCCACTTCCCTGGCCCACTCGATGGCGTCCTGGCCGGTGCCCTGCGTGCCGCCACTGACCATGACCTCGAAGCCCGAGGGCAGGTTGGTGTTGGCGGCCGTGTCGATGGCGACCGTGATCTTCGCGCCGCCGAATTCCTGAGCGGCTTCCCGGACCAGGTCGGGGCGGCGCACCGCCGCGGTGTTCATCGAGACTTTGGCGACGCCCAGTTTCAGCAGGGCCTCGATGTCCTGGCAACTGCCGATGCCGCCGCCGACGGTCAGCGGCACGGCGATGCGTTCGACGGTCCGCTGGACAGCGTCCAGCAGGGTCTTACGCTGCTCCAGGGTGGCGGTGATGTCGAGAAAGACCAGTTCATCGGCGCCGGCCTCGCTGTACGCGGCGGCGTTCTCGGCCGGGTCGCCGACGTCCTTGAGGTTGACGAAGTTGACGCCTTTGACGAGGCGGCCGTGCTTGACGTCCAGACAGGGAATGATTCTGCGGTAGTCCATGTGGCTTCTCCGTTCACTGTGTTGATTTTGCTGGGCTCAATCAGTGAGTCTACGTCCCTGGAGTATAGCACTCGGCGTGGCGGCGGTCGAGCCTTTGGGTGGGGCCGGGCCGGCAATTCGGGGTGCGGTCGACGGGATTCTGCCGGCGCCGGGGGCCTCAGGTCGAACCCGATGTCCCTCCGGGCGGTACATTAGGATATGAAGTCACGGGGAAATCGGTTGACAAAGCAGGGCTGCAAGCCTCCTAATGTGGGCCTGAGAAGGATGTGTTGCTGTTAAGAAAGGAAACGTTATGGCAAATGCAGATATGCCGCACGCGGGTCACGATAAACATCTTTGCTATCTGAACAACCTCGGTTTTCAGATCAGCAATCCCAAAGCGTACAAGGAACTGGTCAAGGACGGCAAGTTCATGTGCAAGGTGTGCGGACGAGTGGCGGCCGACGAGAAGAATCTCTGTAAGCCCGTGAAACTCTAGCCGACGGATCGTCTTTCGGTGTCACCGGCGCCGAGGGGCGTTGCCCCCGTACTCGGGACCGATAGAGATGAACTCAACGTTGCGAGTTGCTTGCGTCGCGTGCGGTCTTCTGGTTTTGCTCTCCGTTTCCGCGGGCGTGTGCGCCGGTACAGGACCGGCCCAAGACGTGCTCGATATCTCCCCGGTCTGGTCCGGGCATCCGGTGGGATTCGCGTTGCTGACGGATGGAGACGAGCAATACGTCGCGTTCTACGACCAGGACCGGCGCATGACGGTCGCGCGGCGGTGCCTGGATGAGAGTCGTTGGGAATTCAGGCAGCTCGATTCCGTGTTGGGCTGGGACAGTCACAACTATGTCACGATGGCACTGGACGACCAGGGCCATCTGCACGTCAGCGGCAACATGCACGTGAGACCGCTGGTGTACTTCCGCACGGAGCGACCCGGTGACATTCAGAGCCTGCGGCGGGTTCCGGCGATGGTTGGGTCGCAGGAGGACCGCTGCACCTATCCGCGCTTCATGAAAGGTCCGACGGGCGCGCTGATCTTCACCTATCGCGACGGGGCCAGCGGGCGCGGCAATCAGATCTACAACACCTACGATTGCCAGAGTCGCACATGGCGCCGACTGCTGGACGCGCCGTTGCTGGACGGCCGGGGAGCGATGAACGCCTACCCGGTCGGCCCGACACGCGGCCCCGACGGGTTCTTTCACCTGTGCTGGGTCTGGCGGGACACGTCGGATTGCAATACCAATCACGACGTCTCCTATGCGCGGAGCAGGGATCTGGTGCATTGGGAGACCGCCGGCGGGGTGCCCCTCGAGCTGCCGATGACCGTCGACACGGAAGGCGTGGTAGTGGACCCGGTGCCGGCCGGGGGCGGCGCTATCAACGGTAACACCCGTGTGGGCTTCGACAGCCAGAAACGCCCGGTCGTGACTTATCACAAATACGATGCGAAGGGCAACACGCAAATCTACAACGCCCGCTATGAAGAGGACCGATGGCGGATCTACCAGGTGAGCGACTGGGACTATCGCTGGGATTTCCAGGGCGGCGGAAGCATTGAGTTTGAGGTGCGGGTCTCCGCGGTGCGGGCGCACGCCGACGGGGCACTTACTCAGAAGTACAGCCGCAAAGGGCACAGATCAGGCATCTGGACACTGGATGAAGCGACCTTGCGTCCAAGCGGTGAGATGGCCGCAGGTCCGAAGTGGCCGGCGGCACTGGCCCGTCCGGCGTCGGATTTTCCCGGGATGACCGTCCGCTGGCGCAGCGATTCGGGCGGCAGCGGCGAACCGGGCGTTCGTTACGTCTTGCGCTGGGAGACCCTGGGCCCGAACCGGGATCGCGCCCGAGACGTAGCACCTGCGGCGAGTATGCTGAGGCTCTACCGGCTGAGCGATTGACGCCGCGGTCTCGGCGCCGCCAGGCGAACGATCCCAAGCAGACAGGGCGAAGGAGTGTTGCGATGACGAAGCTGGTCTTGATACGACACGGACAAAGCACGTGGAATCTGGAGAACCGCTTCACCGGCTGGACGGACGTGGATCTGTCCGAGCAGGGCATCCGTGAGGCGCACGAAGGGGCCGACGTGCTCAGGCGGGAAGGGTACACGTTCGACATCGCGTACACCTCGGTGCTCAAGCGGGCCATCCGCACGCTGTGGATCGTGCTCGACGACATGGACCTGATGTGGATTCCGGTCGAGCGGTCGTGGCAGCTCAACGAGCGGCACTACGGGGCGCTGCAGGGCCTGAACAAGAAAGAGACCGCGGACAAGTACGGCCTGGACCAGGTTCAGATCTGGCGGCGCAGCTACGATACCCCGCCCGGCGCGCTGACGGAAGAGGACGAGCGCCATCCCTGTCATGACCGCCGCTATGCGAACGTGCCACGCGAACAGTTGCCCGCGACCGAGTCGCTCAAAAGTACGCTCGATCGGGTGCTGCCTTATTGGCACGAGGTGATTGTTCCCCAGATCAAGGAGGGCAAGCGGGTGCTGATCTGCGCCCATGGCAACAGCTTGCGGGCATTGGTCAAATATCTCGATGGAGTCTCCGAAGAGGCCATCACGCAATTGAACATTCCGACGGGCATTCCGCTGGTGTACGAGCTGGACGAGCATCTCGCGGCGCAGAAGCACTATTACCTGGGGGATCCGGAGAAGATCGAAGCGGCAACCGCCTCAGTGGCGTCGCAATTGACGGCCGGCGCCAAAGGGGGTGGGTGACATTAGGGGACGCTGCTATGGCACGTCCACGAAGCGCTGGGGGAAGCCCTTGAGCATAAAACGTTGATCCTCTCCCTCTTCGGTGGGGACAGGTTGGAAGAACTCCTGTTTGCGTGACATCTCGACCGTGCTGCTATCCACCCACTGGTGAATTTCCGCGTGCCCATCGGCGTAGCCCAGCGAACTGCGGCTGCGGCTGTGCCAGATGGCCAGCGGATCGACCCAGGTGTTGTCCCGCGGGTTGACGACCCACGATCCCTTGTTCCAGCCGCGCGGGTCCGCTTCCTCGACGAAGACGTACTTGGTGGCCGGTTGCTGAACGTGGGCATACTTCTCGGCCTGGATGTACGCATCCTGCCAGCCTTCGCCGTTGGCGCCACCGGCGACGGAATAGCTGCGAAAGGCGATCTCGCCGGGCCCGAGCTTGCGCATGTCGGCCGGACAGCGATAAACGTCGATCATGTCCCCGACGTAGCGATACAGAGCGCCGCGCCGGATGCCTTCCTTTTTGCACTCGATGATCGCGCCGGCGCCCGAGGGGCCCTGGACCCAGTCGTACGAGGCCTTGCCGACCTGGCCGCCGACCAGATTGTCGTCGTTGTCATCTTTGTAGAGGAGCCACGCGAGAGAGAGGGTTTTGAGGTTCTGGATGCAGACGGCGCCCTGTGCCTGGTTGCGTACGCGCACCAGCGCGGGCAGAGACAGGCCCACCAGCAATCCGATGATTGCCACGACCACCAGCAATTCGATGAGTGTCAGCCCTCTCCTTGTCATCCGCGATCTCCATCCTGGGCAATCCGGACGGCGTAGCCCCCGACCGGGCCACCACCATGCCTCTACCTTACAGTATACCGCCGGACTCTGGCAACTGTCAAAAAAAACCGCTTTTGGGCGGCAGCAGGCACGATTTCTTCGGTATTTCTCCCGGGGTTGCGTCGGGTCGTACGCATTCGTAGGGGCAGACCACCGTCTCTGCCCTGGTCGGCATGCCCAAGACGCATATCCACGGGCGCGGGCAGAGACGGTGGTCTGCCCCTGCGGGCATCGCGCATGGCCTGATGCGGCGGGGCGTTGTGACACTCCGAAGGAGCGGCCCGTCAGTTGCGCAAGGCCCGGATGGGGGAGGGCACGCGGCCGCGCCGTTGGATGAACCGGGACGACGAAGCCCCTGCGACGTGCATCACCGGGGCCGAGCCCAGCAGGCCGCCGAAGTGGACGATATCGCCCGGTTTCTTGCCCGGGACGGGGATCACCCGGACGCTGGTGGTCTTGTTGTTCGCCACCCCGATCGCCAGTTCGTCGGCGATGATGGAGGAGATGACGTCGGCCGGCGTCTCGCCCGGCACGGCGAACATGTCCAGCCCGACCGAGCAGACGCTGGTGAGGGCCTCGAGCTTCTCCAGGCTCAGCGTCCCGGCCTGAACGGCCCGGATCATGCCCTCATCTTCGCTGACGGGGATGAACGTGCCGGAAAGGCCTCCGACGTTGCCCGAGGCCATGGCGCCGCCTTTCTTGACGGCATCGATCAGCAGGGCCAGGGCCGCCGTGGACCCGGGGGAACCCATCTGCCCGACGCCCATCGCCTCGATGATCTCAGCGACCGAGTCACCCGTCTTGGTCGTCGGGGCCAGGGAGACGTCGACGATTCCGAACTCAACCTTCATCAAATCGGCCATCTGCCGGCCGATCAACTCGCCGGCTCGGGTGATCTTGAAGACGGTGCGTTTGATTACCTCGGAGAGTTGAGTCAGGTCGCAGTCCGGGTTCTGGGCGACGACGTTGCGGACGACGCCGGGACCGGAGATGCCGATATTCAGGGAAAAGTCGGGCTCGCCCACGCCGTGATGGGCCCCGGCCATGAACGGATTGTCCTCCGGGACGTTGGCGAAGACGGCGATCTTCGCACAGCCGATGCCATGGTCCGAGCGATTCGCGAGGTCCTTGAGGATCGGGCCGATCTTGGCGATGGCGTTCATGTTGATCCCGGCCAGCGTGGACGCGAGGTTCAGGAATCCGCAGACGCGCTGCGTCTGCGACAGCGCCTCGGGCAGGGCGTTGATCAACGCCTCCTCGGCGGCGGTGGTCCCTTTCTGGACCATGGCGCCGAAGCCGCCCAAAAAGTCGATGTTCGCTTTCTTGGCCGCGCGGTCCAGGGCCTTGGCCAGGCGCACCGCGCTGCTCTTGGTTTTGGGCAAAGGCTCGAGCAGCAGTGAGGCGGGCGTCACGGCGATGCGCCGATTGGTGATGGGGATGCCATACTGGTGCTCCAGCCGATCGGCGCACTGGTTCAGCAGGCGGCCCTTCTCCACGATCCGCTCCTGAATGCGCTGCGTCAGATCGGTCAGGTTGCGGTCGATGCAGTCCTTGAGGTTGATCCCGAGCGTGACCGTGCGGATATCGAAATGGTGGTCCAGGGTCATCCGGACCGTCTCGAAAACTTCTTCTACAGATACCGTCATGATTATATCCTGTGCATGGTCTTGAAGAGGTTGACGTCCTGGATGGTGATCTTCAGGGCCATCTGCGTTCCGACCCGGTCGAGACGTTTTTTGATGGCGTCCATGCCCACGGTGGCGCGCGTGACGTCGACGGCCATGGTCATCACGAAGGTCTCCTCGAACACCTTCTGGGTGATGTCCACGATGTTGATGCCGGCGCGGGCCATCAGGGTCGCGAGTTTGGCCACGATGCCCACCTGGTCTTCGCCAATGATGGTGACGATGCACAATTGGGGTGCTTTTTTGTCGGTCATAGGGAAAGCCTCTCGAATGTTCACGGTCGCTTCTGGCCCAGTCGTGCCTGGAGGGCGGCCGCTTTCTCGTGATCGGTCATGTCGGCGCGCAGGGGAGTGACGGTGATGTGCCCCTCGTGCAGGGTGGAGGTGTCGGTCGCAATGGCCTCCGGCCGAAAGGCGCCCCCGGCCAATTGAAAGACCGTCTCACTGGTTTCGTCCTGTTGCGGGATGTAATACTCTTCAAAGCCGCCGGTCGCCTGCGGGACCACGCGCGGCTTCTTGGGCTTGCCGCGCGAGAGCCTGGGGATGTTGACGTTGATCACGTCGCCCGGCTCCAGCGGGGCCAGTTGTTTCAGTACGGCCAGGCTGTGTTTGGCCGCCCGGTCGAAATCCATCTCACGTTCGGACACCAGACTCAACGCCACCGACGGGATGCCGAGAAAGGCCGCTTCCATGGCGGCTGCGACCGTGCCCGAGTAGTACACATTGATGCCGACGTTGGCGCCGCTGTTGATGCCGGCCACCACCAGGTCGAAGGGCCTCTCGTGCAGTTGCTTCACCGCCAGCTTCACGCAGTCGGCCGGCGAGCCATGGACGCCGAAGCCGGTGAACAGGCCTTCGATCTCCACTTTGGTACAGCCCAGCGGTTCGAAGAACGTGATGCTGTGGCTGGCGCCCGATTGGCTGTCGGTCGGGGCCACCACCACCACGTCGCCCAGATGGCAGAGTTGCTTGTACAACGCCGCCAGGCCTGGAGCGAAGATGCCGTCATCATTAGTCAGAAGTATATGCATGGTCTCGCGTTCGCCAGGAACGCCCCATCAAGTTCGCATTACCGCGCCACCTCGGATTGGTGCAGCGCCTTTCGCTGCGAAGCCTCTTCACAGGGGGCCCCGCCGAGCGGGGCACATTGTAGCGGCCGGCAGGGGGCCTGTCAATTCGTCGCTACCCCTCGCCCCGGCAGGGCGCTGCGCGAAGGCCGGGGCTCCGCGTCTAACCGCTTGACGAATACCCCGACGTTGGGGTATAGAAGGGTCTATGGAACGATATCTACCTTCGAAACCATGTCGGATCGTGAGCCGCGCTGAGGTGCGGGCGGTTGACGCCTGGGCGATCGATGAAATCGGTGTGCCGGGCGTGGCCCTGATGGAAAACGCGGGACGTTCTTGTGCCGAGTTGATCGTCGAGAGACTGGCCGGCACGGACGAGCCGGCGGTCTGCATCTTCTGTGGGACGGGCAACAACGGCGGCGACGGCTACGTTATCGCACGCCATCTGCTCAACGCGGGGTTCAAGGTGCGCGTCGTTCTGTGCGGCCGCCGGGAGAAAGTGGCGGGGGACGCCCGCATCAATCTCGACGCCGTGGAGCGATTGGGTCATAAGGTCGATCTACTGGATCCGGCATCGGGCGATACCGAAGCACAGGTGCGGAAGCTGGCGGGCCAGGCCGACATGATCGTCGATGCCCTGTTTGGCACGGGGTTGCAGGGCCCACTGCGGGGCGATTACCACGTCTTGGTGGACGCGCTCAACGCGCTGGAGCGACCGATTCTGGCCGTGGATATTCCGTCCGGCCTGGACTGCGATACGGGCCGGCCTCTCGGCACGGCCATCCGCGCCGTCTGCACCGTGACCTTTGTGGCCGTCAAGCGTGGGTTTGCCGCCGGGGCTGAAGCGGGCCAATACACGGGCGAGGTCTACGTCGCCTCGATCGGTGTGGAACCTCCCAGCAGCACGCCGTAGATCCGGCGGGGCGATCGGCGCGTACGCTGTGCGTTACGTCGTGGTTCTCGCGGTAGGTATTTCAGTCACTTCCCGTCGTCGTTGTTAGAACGCTCCCGCCTTGCCAACCTGGCTCTGATAGCCAATGACGTGGAGGAAACGGTCGTACGTGAAGATGGGAATGTACAACGACTGGGCCTGTTGCTTGATCTCGTTGTAATGCGTCAGTTGAGCCTGAGCCGCGTTGTACTTCTCGCGAGCCGTCGGATCGGCGGCCAGGATCTCCAGCGTTGGCTCCGGCGGTACCACCGGCTCGGTCCCAAGGATGACGAAGTCGGTCTTGGCCGAGACGACGTCCGCTACGGCTCCGCCCCATTTCTCGATGAGTGCCTGGATGCTGTCCTTGGCGCTGTAGTCGGGCTTGCCATCGTTGTTGAGATCGTAGTCGCCGGTGATGACGAACTGGTTGACCTTGTCGGTGTCCCAGATCAGGTTGGCGACGAGGTCGTTGGTCGCGATCGGATTGCGCGGTTCCGACGAGAGGACGCGGGCGATAGAGGTCTTCTTGGCGATGGAGAAGATCTCGACCTCGGCTTTGGGCTTGCCATCGCGCGGGACGCCGGAGGCCCTGTCGTAGACGGAGAAGGTCAGGCCGCGATAGATGCGGTCGTCAGATCCAAGGTTGATATGAACGATGCCCGAGGCGTCATCCACCAGGATGATCTGGCCGTCGGCATTCTGGGCGGCGGCTTCCTGATCGGGCTGCGGCTGAATCTTGCTGACCTGCGTCAGCGCGTCGTCCAAACGCTCCTGCGCCACCTGCAACTCGGCCTGCGTGCGGAGCAGATCCTGATTCGTTTGTCGCGACGTTGCCCGCTCATCCTCCAATTGCTTCAGGAGATTGGCGGCCCGCTGTTCGGAGCTCTGTTCCAGCAGGGCTTTGAGGTCGTCGTAGTCGGTTGTGGTCTGGTCGACTTGCGTCTTGTACTCGTTGACCTTGGCTGTCAGGTCTTGCCGCGTCTGCTGCCAGACGGCGGTCGCGTCGTCGAACCGTTCCTGGAGTTTCTGCAATTGCAGCGCCACGGCATCCTTCTGCTCGATGGTCCGCTCGAGTCCGGCCAACAGGTCCGCCACCATCGTGGTCAGCGCCACGTCGTTGGGATCGGGACCGTTCGGGTCGTTGGCGTCGGCGGCCGGCAGGGCGATGTACGGCTGGGTCTTGACGATCAGGGCCGCCACGGCGTCGGCCGCGTTCTTGGCCTTGACCTCGGCCGATGTCACCTGCACCGGCTGACCCAGCACGAGACCGGTCACCTGATCAAAATGCTGCAAGAGGGTTCCGAGGTTGCTCTCGCCCGACAGTTGCGCGCCGACGAGCTCGCCCACCAGACGCACCTCATCGGAGGAGGCCATCTCCGCCAGTTCGCTCTGGGCATCCGCGGTTGTCGTCCGGAGTTCTTCAGCCTTGACGTAATAGATGACCGCCACGGTCGTCGCGACGATGAAAAGTCCGACGAACGTGATGAGCGTATAGAGCATAGCGTTGCTTTGACGTCGTTTACCTGGCGGCATAACATGACTCCTTGGAAGACAAAAAATCGCCCATAGCTACCAATTTCACCATATTATCGCCTTTAGTGGGCTTGTAGTCAAGAAAAAAGAACCCCTCCGGGGCGGGGCGTTTTGGCGGGCGATCACGGCGGTTAATATCGGTCCAAAAGCCGGGGCAACTCGGTGATTCGGTCGATTCTGAGCCGGGCCGCGGCGCCGCGGTGAGGGGCCGAGCCGGTGTGGAGGCGGGCCGGACGGCGGAGTTGAACGGTGAGCATGCCCAAGGCGTTGGGAGCGATAAAATCCTTGGTTTCGTTGTCCCCCACGTAGACCATCTGCTCGGCCGTGACATCGAGCCGCTCGATGAGGGTTTCGAATCCGACCGGCGACGGTTTCCAGTAGGTCCGCCCCAGTTCCTCGGTGTACACGATGGCTTCGAAGTCGGGCTCGATACCCAGGGCCAGGACCTTCAGACGCTGGGCGGGCAGGTAGCCGTCGGTCAGCAGGGCGAGCCGGTGGCTTTGCTTTAGCCTGTCGAGCACCAGGCGGCTTTCAGCCGGCAGCGTCAGGTCGGGGCGGTGACTGCGATAGACCTCGATCAATTGGGCGATCAACGCGTCGTCATAGGGCAGGCCCAGATCGTCGAGAGCCGCATTGAAGGTCGTGGTGTGGTTGCCCGCGGTGAACTGCTTCCACAGACAGGCAAACGCGTCGGCCGTACACGAGAGCTGCGAGAGTTTGGCGAGCATGCGCGAGACCGCCTGAAACCCACTATGGCAGTAGTCGATCTCGTCGTACAGTGTGTCGTCCAAGTCGAATATGACGGTCGTGATCACGCAGCCCTCAATAGCTTTGGAACAGGCGGCCCCACTCGGTTTGCATGAATTGCCTGATGATCCGCTTGCCGATGGTCGGATACCAGAGATAGTCGTGGTAGAGATTGGAGGCGAACGGCGCCCAGATGACCAGCGGTGAATGCAGCAGCGGTTTTTCAAGGAAGCGCAAGGGGCCTTTGCGCAGCATCTGATCGCCCCAGATGACCAGGCTCCTCTTGGTCCGGAATCCGAAGTTCTCCTGCGCGATGTCCGCGCCGGCAATCTCGATCCGTTTGGGATCGGCCACCCCCAGTCCCATCTCGTCACACATCCGCAGATAGGGAATCGTCATCGGGTCGAAGCCCATCATCTTCGCCGCGATGGCATCGATGGCCACCGAATCCGTGCTGGCCAATACGAAGTTCTTGATCTTCGGCACCATGGTCCGGGGCCCGGCGCCGTCGCCGCAGACGGTGCCATCCATCACGGCCAGCATCCCGGGATGCAGTTCCTTTTGCATGATCATCAGGTCCACCAGGACCTCGTGGATGTATTTGTGTGCGTAGTGTCGCACTTCCTTGAGCAGGCCGCCGAAGGCGTTCTTGATGGCGCCGGTGGTCTGGGAGTGGCCGTGGGTCTTGACGGTGGGCAGATGGATCACGTTCTTGCCCGGGAACATCTTGGGGATCTCGATGCCCTCGGGGAAGATGTCGTTGAGCTTGAGCAGTTTGCCCTTGAAGGAGTACGTGATCCATTCGACCTCAGGCAGCGCGGTGAAGGTCAGGCCGTATTCGTTCAGGACCGGCATCCACTTGTTGTTGTGCGCCCCCTTGAGCGGATCGGTGACCACCGTCTTGTTCTCGATGGGCAGCAGCTTGTCTTTCGCAAAGCCATCGGCCAGCAGCGTCCGGACCACGCCTTCGAGCTGCCAGGGCTGCGAGGAGCAGGCGGGGAAGTACTTCGTCCAGGAGAGATTGAGCTTGATCAAGGTCTCGGTGTCGGGAGAGATGGCCTCCTGGTAGTTCACCAGACGCATGACTTCGCCGTAGGTATCGAGCACCGTTTCCGGCGTGGTCCGCAGCACGGCGACGGTGGCGGTTTGTGTGTTGGCACTCACGATCGTGTCTCCAAATACACCAAGGGGCTATGGCTTCGGTCGATTCTTCAAACGCAGAGCGTATTCCAGATTGCGTGTCGCTTCGGCGTAGCCGGGCTGGATCTCCAGCGCCTGGCGATAGTGGGCGATGGCGTCGTCCAGTCGGCCCTGGGCCAGCAGTGCGTTGGCGAGGTTGTTCTGCGCCTGATAATGATCGGGCTTGAGTTCGAGGGCCTTGCGATAGCAGCGAATGGCCTGTTCGAGGTCGCCCGCCGATTTCAACACGGCGCCGAGCAGGTTATGCAGGCTGGGATCGTTCGGATGGCGCGCGAGCAGTCCGCGCAGTTGCGTCTGGGCCTCGTCGAACTGGCGGCGTGACATCAAGGCCAGCGCCAGGCGGCGGTGGGCCTGGATGTAGTCCGGTTCCAGTGCGATCGCCTGGCGCAGATGGTCGATGGCCTCGTCCGTTTGGCCCTTCTGTTGGAGCAGTCGAGCCAGTCGGTAGTGTATTTCCGCCATCTCCGGCTGGAGGCGCAGCCCCGCGCGGAAGTGCTCGATGGCGCGGTCTGGATTGCCCAGGGCCGTATAGGCCAGGCCCAGATTGCATTGGACGTCGAACCGCCCCGGCACCAATTGGGCCGCTTGTTCGTAGTGCTCGATCGCTTGGGCGTAGTCGCGCTGGAGCAGGAGCAAGTCGGCCAGCCGGCGGTGGCCCTTTTCTTCGTCAGGCCGGATGGCGATGGCGGCTTTGCACTCGGCAATCGCCAGGTCGGGCCTCTCGGCCATCCGGTAACACGTTGCGCGGACCAGATGCCAGTGGACCGCGCTCGGTTCATAGGGAACGAGGCGAACATGCGCCACGGCGCAAAGGCCGATGAGCAGGGCGACCCACCCAGCCGCGGTGCGATAGCGGCGCCGCGCGATGAGCTGGCCGCTCTGATACAAGCCGTAGGCGCCGGACAGCAGCAGGAATGGAATGATGGGAACGCGGTAGCGTCCGGAGACGAAGAAGGGCAGATACGAGACGAAGTAGACGAGGAGAAAGAGCCCGATGAGCACCGTCATCTCGACCTGCACGTTGCTCGGTGGCGCCGAGACCTCGTCCGGCGTCGCTTCGGATGGGCGTTTGCGAGTCCGCAGGATGAATTGGATCAGCCCCAAGGCGGCCAGGCCCAGGACGATCGGAAAGCCGGGCAGGTGACGCAGTGTCGGCGAGGCGGCCTTTTCACAACTGACCACTTTGTTGTTCGGGACTTCGACCGGACCCCAGAAGAGCGCGGCCTTGATGGCCGTCAACTTGAGAATGTGACCCGGATGGGCCCGCATGTAGGCGAAGGCCTTCTGTGCGAACCAGGATGAGACTTCCGAGTGCTTCATCTCTCGGCCCGTCAACTGCTCGACGCCCTGAACGATGCGGGGGTAGTCGAAGCAGGTCCATTCGTCGCCGACGCCGAGTTCCTGGAGGTTGGGGATGACCGCATAGCGGCCGGTGGCGTTTTCGCTGTTGCCCACATAGAGGTTGATGCCGGCGTTGGAGGAAATCAGGACGAAGTCCTTGGCGACGACATAGTTGCGGATGGTCACGGGGGCGATCATCACCGCCGCTCCGAGCGCGAAGCCTGCCCAGCCGACAGCGACCGAGCGTCCATCGCGGTGGCGCCGGGCCAGCCACCAGGTCCAGGCCAGGACGACCGGGGCAAACAGCAGAACATTGGCCCGTATCACGGTGTACAGGCCGAACGCCAACCCGCCGGCCAGCGCCCGGCCGAACGTCAGCCGCGTGGGCCATAAGCTCAGGGTGTAGAACAGCAGCAGCCCGGCGCTGACGAGCAGGACCGGCGCGAGCAACTCGCCTTCGAAGTAAATGAAGCCCCAATAGACCGACAGCAGCAGCGCCAGCAGCAAGCCGACCCCACGCCCGAACACCCGCTTGCCCAGGGCATAGCCCAGAAGACAGTTGAGCAAGCCCAGGCCCATCTGCACCACCCGCGCAGCGCGATAGCTGCCCCCCGTGACGGCGTAGACCAGCGTCAGAAAGAACGGGTAGCCGGGAGGACGAAAATAGGGGCTGCTCTGCACGTGTGGATCGGGGAAGTCACTGAGGTTCTCCGGAACGGTCCAGTCGCCCGTGGCCAGGCCGCGCGCCCAGTAATCGTAGAAGCCGGCGTCGACCTGGGGCAGGGAGAAGTCCGGGGCGTGCACGATCTCGCGCAGGTAGGAGGCACGCAGGCCCAGCCCCAGCAGGACGATGGCAGCGAGAGCCAAGGCGGTGAGCAAGCGACTGCTGGTCGTGACGGAGGGTTCGGAACGGGCGCGACCGGCGGTCTGACGTGTCGCGGTGCCGACGTTCCGAGACTTCCTGGATCCGGACGCTCGACGCATTCTGTTCATTGGATGATTCTAGCAAACTCCGTCTGCGGCGCCAAGAATCGCCACGGGCGGACGCTGCGGCGGGTGTGCTCAGACTTTTGAACACAGCGATCTTGATGCTGTGAGCGCTCTGAGTGGCAGCCTCAAGTCCGCAGGACTTGGGGATGGTTCAAGGCATCGTCATCCGTCATGGTAAGGAAACCGGATCGGTCGACCATCCCCAAACCTGCGCTGCGCTCCGGCTTGAGGCTGCCACACGTATACCGTGATAGGCCTGGGCATACGTTCCATTGTCGTGACTCGATCCGAGTGCGTCACGGCTCCGGCGACGGTATCACGCGCGAAGGTTGAGGCTTTTTGTTCTGCATGGTGGCATCCTGTTGTATAATGCGATTTCTACAAATGGAGTCGGGCTGATGCGGATCATCAATCTTCTGTGAGATGGTAGTGGAGCAGCGAAGAACGACATGAAAGATTACCTTCTGCTCATGCGGCCGGTACACTGGATCAAGAATATCTTCGTCTTTGCGGCGTTGATTTTCGCTCGACAGTTCCAGTTGCCGCCGGCTGAATCGCTGTTGGCCCTGGCCAAGACGTTGGGCGCGTTCGCCTGTTTCTCGCTGGCGGCCTCAGCGGTCTACATCGTCAACGATCTGATGGACCGGCGTACCGACAGCATTCATCCGGAGCGCCGGAATCGACCCTTGGCGTCGGGCCGGGTGAAGGTCTCGGCCGCCGTGGTGCTGGCGGTGGCCTGTGGCACGGTGGCGGTGGTTGCAGGGACGCTCATGACCCCGCTGTTGGGCGCGATTCTCCTGGCCTATATCGTCCAGACGATACTCTATTCGCTCGGGCTCAAGCGGGTGATGATCCTGGACTGTGTAATCATTGCCCTGGGGTTCTGCCTGCGGGCGGCGGCCGGGGCGGTGGTGATCGACGTCTCGATTTCCCCCTGGCTGGTTATCTGCACGTTTGCCCTGTGTCTGTTTCTGGCGTTCAGCAAGCGGCGGGGCGAGATCGCCCAGCTTCAGGCCAACAGCGAGGCCTTTCGCAAGACGCTGGGGGAATACACGCCTGAACTGCTGGCGCATATGTTGAACGTCACGAGCGTGCTGGCCGTGGTGTGTTTCCTCCTCTACGCCATGGACCGGCGCACGGAAGAACTCCTGGGTACGACCGATCTGGTTTACACGACGCCGTTTGTGCTGTATTGTATCTTCCGGTTCAGCGCCTTGACGCAGAAGGGGGTGTACTCCGATCCGGTCCGGTTGATTCTACGCGACCGGCCGTTCCAGGTTGGGATCGTGCTGTGGGGGATTCTCAGTGTCCTGATCGTTTACGGTGTGAGGAACGGCCTCTATGGCTAGGGCAGGCGCCGACGACGTGCAGCAGCAGGTAGGGGCAGTGACGATGAGTGAGGCAGATGGCCGACGATGGCGAAAGAACGACTTCAAAAAGTGATGGCGGCAGCCGGCTTGGCATCGCGCCGACAGTGTGAGGAATTGATCCTGGCCGGCGTGGTACGGGTCAACGGCAAGATCGTCGATGAACTCCCCGTCTTCGTCGATGCCCAGGTCGACAAGATCGCGGTCGAGGGGAAGCGCCTGCGGCTGCCGGAGCGGGTGTATTTCGCCCTCAACAAGCCCAAGGGCGTCATCTGTACGAATCGCGATCCGCAGGGACGCCGGCGGGCGATCGATCTGGTCCAGTGCGCGCAGCGCGTCTTCTGCATCGGCCGGCTCGACGCCGACACCACCGGACTGATCATTTTGACCAACGATGCGGAAT